>Ga0064014_10101_pt1 | contig 37321 bp, 34 predicted proteins | sample CrowatWCoCulture_2_FD_61584 | JGI IMG/M metagenome (GOLD analysis project Ga0064014, IMG submission 61584) | Marine cyanobacteria communities from the University of California, Santa Cruz, USA, analyzing cyanobacterial DNA methylation -... | ecosystem: Host-associated > Microbial > Bacteria >...
AGAAATCCCAAAAATTTCTTAAAGAAATACAATCTGAAGAATTTGAACATCCTCAAGCTGCTCGATATAAATTAAAAGCTATTAATAAAAAATTGAGATTGTTGGAAATAAAAGAAGTTGAACTGATTGAAACTTACTCGAAAAAAAAGGAAAAGATTTATAAAATGATTAGTCTGATCATCAAAAAAGATGAAGAGATAAGTAGAAAGACTAAAGAAGCAGGAAAATTTATTTTAGCAACTAACTTAGTAGAGGAAAATAAATTAGAAGCTAGTGAAATTCTGATAACTTATAAAAACCAGCAATCTACGGAAAGAGGATTTCGATTTTTGAAAGATCCCTTATTTTTTACTGATAGTTTCTTCGTTGAAAAACCAGAAAGAATAGAAACAATGTTATTTTTAATGTCTTTGTGTTTGTTGATTTATAACTTGGGGCAAAGAGAATTAAGAAATTGTTTAAAAAGAGTCAAAAAAGGAATAAATAATCAAGTAGGGAAAGTAACATTGCGTCCGACTTTGAGGTGGATATTTCAATGTTTTCAAGGTATTCATTATGTGATTTTAAACGGAGTTAAACAAATTGTCAATTTAACAGAAGAAAGGCGTTTTATATTGAGTTTATTACCTGCATCTTGTCAAAGATATTATCTATAAATTGAATTGGATAAAGCAAAAATAATAAAAGAATAAGAGTCTAATGATATCAAATGAGAAGAGGAAACTCTCCTTTGTTTGTGCTGAGTCTTGCTAAGTTTTCAATGAGTATAAATCTTCTTAATTTGATTATTTTTCCTAAAAATTTAATGAAAAGAGAAATATTCTTGCCCAGGTATGATTTTCGGACTTTTTAAAACTATGTATTTTTTTATACTACATTTTGAAGTGCGGAATCTGGGTTATAACATTTTCTGCTCTCGTAAGGCTGTTCATTTGTTCTACTGTTTACAAAAGCCGCTGTTTTGTAAATACTTATTATAGGCTATTTAGTCAACGTGAGTTTTAGAATGTTAGTTAAATAACATTCACTCTGTGAAAACGATGAAAAGATGGTGGAAGAAGAGGAAAAAAACTAAAGTAGAAGTGAAAAAGATTTGGCAAAAATCTGGTAAAGGAGAAAAAAGGATTATTTTGGAAAAGCCAAAAGTCTCTTCCATTATTCATTGACATAGTTATTGAATTTTAATGAATTTATATATATAGAATTCTCTGATAGTTTTGAGAAAGTATCAAAGAGTAATTTAGTCTAAAATCACTTGCTTTGAATGTCAAGCTCACCACCTTTCATTTCCACTCTTTTTTGAATGGTTGACCCCAATATTTCCATGATTCCTTATTAAATGGACTTCTATATTTTATAATTAGCTCTCTTTCCCATTTTAACAAGATTTTCTTCTCAGGAGGAATATGTTCCCAAAAAGCAGAAACCACAGCGACATCTAAGTTATGTATCCGATGCAATTGAATGTAATTTCTGATATAATCCTTACAATCATGAACCCCCGACCATCTTTGATTAGCTGTTAGCTTGGTTTCACCGCAATATAATAAAATAGGTAACGTATTATCGATTATAAAATAAAGATAGCCCTTACTACTTTCGTCTGCAAAATGATACTTGGGTTCGGGCATTCTCCAAAATAAACAGTTATGTATTGGTAACTCAAAAGGTTTAATATCATCTACAGTATGCCATGAACTTTTAGGCATTTCAAATAATGTTTGTTGTTGTGGTTGACTATCTTTTATAGTTTCTTGATACTTAAATACTCTCTGCTTCCATTTAATTAAAGCTTCTCTATCCATAACAAGACTAGGTAGTCTCGATTTAAGAGATGAAGCATTTGTATCAAATAAGTTAAGTTGTTTCATTAATTTGCCCAAAGCTGAGTAAAGACTTAATGGCATTGACCTTATTTTTCACCATGTGGGAACTATAGCGCATTTCCAGCGACCTCACCCAGAGTTGAAAATCCTCTAAAACCACCGACCTTAATTCCTTATCAATGAAGGCTAAAAACTGCTTAATCGCACTTGTATAGGTCACTTGAGAGGTTTTTGACTTCCCCGTACCTAAAAAGTTTAATGTTTTCCCAGAGCAAATTGAAATTGTCATCAAAGGTTAATGAATGTTGGTTAAATTTCAAAAATAAATCATTAGTTAATTAGGGTAGGAGATACAAAATGGCTCTTGAATTACATAATTTTATTTGGGAAGAAGAACGCTTAGTGCAAGTAGAAACTCAACCTCATCACATTGCTGGTGTCTTAGCTGAAGTTCGTCAGATAATAGAAGAAAGTGAACTTAATTTGGAAGATCTTTATTCAGCTTATTATGAATGTGAAGAAGATGCCACAACTACTTTTTACGAAGCAGAAAGTGCTGAAGCAGGTAGTCCTGGTATTTGGACATATATGGTGTATGACTGCGCCGCCGGTGAAGAAACTGTCGTCACTAATCTAGATATTAATACTTTAAAACCTGCTTTACAATTACAAAAATTAGTCAATTTTTGAAAGATAAAAGACAAGAATCTGATTTAAAGCTAGTGAATGCTCTAAATTTTGCTCTGCCACAAGATTTCCCAAAGCTTAAAACAAAGAGCAATTTCTAAAAATGAATGACAAAGAACTAATTGAGGTTTAATCAATATGCAAGCCAATAAAGAATTAACTCCTACTTCAATAGAGAGTATATTCACAAATACACCTGAAGTTAGTATTCCTAATGAGGTAATGGATAAGGCTATAATTTGCAAATATTTCTTAGAGAAGACGTTAGGTACAGAAGTCCACCTTAATGTAGCTCATAGACCGTATGCTATTGCCGACATGGATCAATCAACTTGGTGGCTTCATCTTATCTCTAATACCCATTATTTAATATCTATGAGAGGAGCAAAACCAACTCCTCACGTAATAAAAGGATTAGAATATCTAAATGCTGGTTGCAAAGGTGTATCTATCAATACTGTCTATCGAAGAGCCATGAAAGGGCAAGAAATCGTAAGCTGTGTCTAGTCTTTCATGAGGTTTTAAACTCATTATCCTTTAGAAAGCCAACTCCACTTCATCCCAAAAACTCGATAACTTATAAGGGATAACCAGATCAGCAAACTTCACCAACACCTCCGATAGTTTTTGTGATACTGAGATAATTTTCCCTATCCCAGAGGTCGCCAAATTAATTACCTCCATTCCCACTTTTGGCAACGGGACAGCTTCAAAAGCTCCAGGAGTCGATTTATTATATACGGTCTGTCGTGCCACTTGAGTCGTATTCTCTATATCCCTTCCCTCATCTATATTAAGCGGCGGTGGCACGACAGAAGTTGTTCCCTCCTCCTTGGCACAAGGGGTCGTATTACTATATACGGTTTGTCGTGCCACTTGATTATTCTCTCGTGCCAAATCTATGCTTTCCGACTTAACCATCGAATATTCCCTATCCTTCGTTAGCCAATGATCAAAGATCTCCTGACGGGTTTGAGGAGGAAGCAGATCCACTAATTTATAGATATGTTGTCGCTTGCCATCAATCATTCGCCGTTCACTGCGTTTCAAATCATAGCCAATTAAATTAAGCTGCTGTCGTGCCACTTTAATTGTGGGTAGGGTCATTTCCCCTGTGTTGGGGTTAGCTGTCGGTTGACAAACGGATATGCCAAAGATCGTCTTAATCTGGGAGGTATTATGAATAGCCATTTTTGCCCGACTAATTAAATCCTCATCGGTGGCCATAAATTCACGGTTCTCATTGACAAGAGACAGAACATTCAATGCCTCTAACCCCCTTACCTCACTAATCTTGGTGGTGCGGTTAACATCAGGAATAAAGGCTGACCCCTCATTATCATCTAATAACGTTTGTAACTTAGCTGTGTCTTTTGCTTCGACAAATTCACGCCCCATCGTTAGATGATAATGAAGTTTTAATTTAGGATGTAATCCTAGATCATCGGCTAAGGCGATTTCTTGAGTCACTTGTCCATACTTTTGCTTGAGTTTATATCGGTCTAGTTTGGCAGTTTCTTCAGATGTTTTAAGGGTTTTCTCTGAAAGCTGTTTAGCTTCTGATGAGTCAATATCTTCGGCTTTAACTGGTTTAGATAAATGATGATTTCTCACATCATCTCGGTTTTTGGTTAAGGTTTCCCTTTCTTGTTTTCTTCCTTCTTTGTCTAAAGATACCTCCTCATCATAAATTCGATGATTTTGGGCTTCTAATAAACCATAAATCGTCTCTCGATAGGATTTCATCTGTTCATTTATTCTTGCCCCCATTTTTGCCCAAGTCTTCATACAAATGGGATTAACCATAGCATCAATGTCTTTGGTATTAAGGTCATCAAATTCTCTTAAAGCGGCTAAGGTTAACTTGACTTTATCGTTTTCAGAGCGACGTAATTCCGACGGGTTGGTTGAGCCATTTCCGATTAAACCAATATTACTAACCTTGTTGACATGAATAAATCTAGGAATGTTTTCTCTCAATCGCCATAGGAATTGCACAAAATTCATTGGCGTGATGGCTCCGGTTGATAATCCCCACACCTCATCAAAATGTCCTTTTAACTCTAAACTGATGCCACTGACTAAAGACGGAGAACTAATGACAATATCATATTGTTTAAACAGGGCATCAAAGTCTCCTTTTCCTTCACAGGCAGGATGTCCTTTTTGCCCTAAAGTATCGTGGTCTACTCGTAACACTCTTAACCAAGGAAATAGCTTAAGAATCCGATTTTCAATAGCCATTGTTCCATTTTTAGAGCCAGCCTTTTGAGCCGCCGTTACCACGAATAACTTTTTCCCTTCTTTGGCTTTTTTAATCAGGTTTGAATGCCATTCTAGGATTGACGGTAAGGTAAAGATATCCCATCCTTCATGTTGATACTCATTGACGATAAGATAGGGTTTGACTTCTTCTTCTAATAGACCTTTAATAAACTCAATAGAATGGTCTGAGAGGTCGGCATCAGCTAAGATAATTTGATGAGCTATGTTTAAGAGTTTTTGCAGTTGAATGAGAACTTTGACGCGATATTGTCTAATGTCCGTTTTCCCATTTAAGGTATGCCAAATTACCTGTTCACATTCATCTAAAATAACCAGGGGTTCTACTCCTTCCCAGTGTTTTGCGTCAAAGCCATTGAATTTTGGTCTTAAAGAATCGGTCACTAAAGCGTATCCTAAAATTCTTCCGTCGGCAGTTCTTTCGGTTCGATAGGGAACCCCTAGCCGTTTTCCTAATGCCCTGGCTAAACTTTCGAGATGGGAGAGAATGAAGATAGGACGACCTTGTTCTATGGCTTCAGCACAATGACGAGCGAGCATTTCTGTTTTTCCTGTGCCTTGAACCCCTTTAATGCCCACTAGCTTGTTATCAGGAATTTCGAGGCTGAAATAACGTTCCTTGATGGTAATAGAGGCTACACGGGTTAAATAGGTTAAAAAGTCGAGCTTAATTCGATTACCTTGCCATTCGTGGAAAGCAACCGCGTTGTCTAAAATTTCTTGAACTTTTTCTAGACCATGATTGGCGGCCACATCGTCGATGCCTTTGCCGAGTTCTTTGTCCCAAACGGCGACATAGGGTTGTCCTCCGGCGTTTTTAATGGCAAGGGCGAGACGTTTGATGCCTTTTCTGACTGCGCGGATTGATTTCGGTTTGGTGTCCCCCTGATCTAAGGCGATGATGACTTTTCGCCCAACAACAAGGGGTTTTAGTTGCTCAATGAGTTCAAGGCGGTTTAGCTCATCCTTCCATTTTGCCCCACACAGGCAACCAAATAGGGAAACTGAGGAATAACCCCCTGATAAGGTACAAAGGGCTTTTTTGCCCCCTTCATCGAGGACTAGGGGGATGGTTTTGTTGTGGGTGAACCAGTTCCAAAATGATTGATCTTCATTCGGGGGGGTGAGGTTATGTTTACTGGCAATTTCCTCTCTGATTCGTTGGGGGACGGGGGGAATGTAGGGAACATCGCCTATTCCTTTGGTGGCGTAATATTTTCCGCTTCGGTTGCCGTTGTCAGGAAATCCAAAGATTTTGGTTTGCCAGGGTTCCCCTGTTTCTTGAAAAAAGGCCGCCCCCAGGAGGTTTGGCTTGGCTTGATGACCAAATCGGGTGTATTTCCAGCCCAGGAGGTCGTAGAGGGGCGTTCCCGTTACTTCTTTGGTGATGGGGTCGATTTCGAGGTCGGGGACGATTTTGACGGCAAAATCGTAGAGGTCAGGGGCGATTCCTGACGATTTGATGAATTCTTGACGGATTGAGGTTTGGTTTATCACTGTTCCCCCTCATCTTTGAGTAAAAGCTAGAGAGGGGAAGGAACTCAGTGATAATTGGGAGTTTTCAAAGAGTTCCAGACAATAGAATTTTTGGCAGACTTGCTTGTTCCGCCCCAAATAGAGTAGAATCATCTGTAATACAGAATTTAATCAATAAACGAAAAGCCCTGCTTATAGGTGAAATAATTAGCGGGGTTTTTTCATGCTAGATATTAGTTTAACCTTTTTGTTTCGAGTACGTGAAGCCTTGACGTAACGATTTGTTAAGATTTCTGGTTACGTTGTCGATATTGCCAGATATATTCGAGTGCATCAGCTTCTGGGACAAGAAAAGCCATTCCTGCTTGGTACGCTTTTAGTCTCGGAGGAGTGTTTCGCTGAGGATTTCCTTTGACATCATATTGCACTTTGCGGTCTGTCACCCCTAATTCGGCTGCGAGTTCATCCACCGTCCAATAGTAAGGAACGCTTGGTTCTTTACGTTTTAGTGGGGGATCAAAATCTTCGGGACGCAGAATATTAGGTTCTGAAGTGGTTAGAGACTTAGGCATTTAGACATACTAGGACTATTCCTGATTACCTCTATATTAAACGGAGTGACCGTTTTGTAGAAAATGGAGATTGAGGAGATTATGTCTCAAGTTGAAATAGTTTTAAATATGCTGCGACCGATCATCGCGTCTTTATCGGTATCAGAATGGAGTTGTTTTTGAAGAAGGGTTAGTTGAGCAAATTATCACAGATGTACAGGGACAAAAAGGTTATTTACCCCTACTACAATACACTTTAAATCTATTGTGGGAGACAGAATGTCAAAAACAAGGAATTGAAAATCGCACCTTAAATTCATCAACCTACAATGCTCTGGAGGGGGTAAGAGGGGCGTTACAAACACGGGTCAACAAAATTTATCAAGACCTAAAACAAGAAGAACAAACCGCAACTAAGCAGATTTTCTTGAGGTTGGTCAATATTGTTGAGACTGAAGGGGGTAGTCGTCCCGTTAGCCGACGCGCAAACCTAAGTGAGTTTGTTGGGGAGTGGGTTGAACCAACGTTGAAGACTTTTGTTAATGAAAATCTCCTGGTCAGTAATATTGAATATGAACGGGAGGAGACGATTTCTTTAGGGGGAACATCAGGGAAAAAATAACAAGCAACGGTGGAATTTGCCCATGAAATTTTGCTCAGTTCTTGGGATGAGTTAAGACGCTGGTTAGAAGAAGAAAAAGAAGCCATTATTCTCAAGAATTATTTAGCAGATGAAACGCGACGTTGGCAAAGATTAAAAGAAGCGCAAGGGGAGTCTCAGGCACGAAATGAGTTACTCAAAGGGTCTAGATTAGAGCAGATTGTGGGGTTAAGAGAGGCCAATGCTTTCAAGAAATTAGGTGGGTTGAGTCCCAATGAAAATGAATTTGTTAATTCTAGTGTTGCCTGGCGCGATCAATAGGAACGACAGCCAAAAAAACGACGGCGCAATACTATTTTGTCTCTGAGTTTCTTCTCTGTCATTGCTCTGGCACTGGGTAGCTGGGGTTGGTTGAGTAGTATAGAGGCTAGAAATAATTTAGAATTAGCCGACGCGAACGCACAAGAAGCTCAGGAGAATTTCGAGGATGCCTGTCAGGCAGTTGCAACGGCATACGCAGGATTTAGGGCCCTTGAGCAAGAAGGAGTGGTTTCTACTCTATCACCTTATTTTGGCAGACAAGGCCTAAAGGATATAAATCGAATTATTGAAAAGTGTCAACAGAATGGATATAGTGAGAGGTTTGCAGAATAGTGGGAATAATCTCAAGACATTTCGCTTAAATCGGCAAGACTTGAACCGCCGCTAACTTCTGCACCGTCACCAGATCCACCCCCGCATCTAATAAATCACTACAAAACCAATACTACTTTAGTACCAAAACAGTATTTATCTAGTACCAATTTGATGTTGATAGAGTAGCTCCTCTCGCTCTAACGCTTTAGCATGAGTCAGAATCAGATAACGAATTAAAGCATTTTTACTCATTCCGGTTTGCTCACAAAGCCATTCTAATTTAGCAAACTCATATTCATTAAAAGGGACAGCGATTGACTTATATTTTCTAGGAGCGCGAGGATTAGGAGGTGCTGCCGATTCTCCAGTGGGAATGGTATCAGCTTTAGCCGCAAAATTCTCGATTTCTTGAGGCGTAGGGGTCTTGGGTCGAGGTTTACGCATAAATTAAAGACTTATTAGAAAAATTAAGATTAGCTCGTTCAGACAATTCAGTTACTAATGACTGGAATTCAGCCGCCGCTTTTGAATTACTCATTTCGACCACGCCCCGTCCCTCACTCATGCCATCTCGATACACCTTCCTTTCAAAAATAATCGTTTCTAGCAGTTGGATGTCAGAAAAATCAGCAAACACACTTTTTGATTGTGCTATTTCATTAATCGCTGGATTCGTGGGAGCCATCGTCAGTAAAGCAAACGGTTGAAGTTTGGGGTTAAGGTCTAACGCAGACGTAAGGATCTCCTGCATGGTCGGGAGTGTATCAAGATCCGGTTGGGAAGGACGAAAAGGCATCAGTAAAATATCAGCAGCAATCATCCCAGTCCGGAGTTCTCGGCTGTCTCGTCCGGCCGCATCGACCACCACCACTTGATAGCGTTGTGCGAGATCTAGCAAACAATGATGAATGTTGTCAGACTTCTGTACCGAATTGACCACAGGGAGTTGAGTTTCTTGACGATCTCTAACCCAATTGGTGGCCGTGCCTTGTTTATCCGCATCAACCAGAAGAACATCGCTCCCTTTGTGCGCTAAACAGGCCGAGAGATTAACTGCCGTTGTGGATTTCCCGCACCCTCCCTTTTGGTTGCCGACAAGTATGATCATGGTCTAGCTTCAGTATTAAATAGATATTGTTTTGGCATCAAAGTGGTACTAACTTAGTATTCAAAGAACCCACTTAGTGTCCGTTGACGTAGAAGAATGACAATAGTTTCAATTTGGTACTAAATCAGTATCAAATAAGTATTGTTTTAATCCTAAATAACTTTCGTTTTAATATTGACTAAATTGATTAGGGAAGTTTAGAATATGCCCTGACGATTAATGACGACTTCTTAGCGGGAGGTGGGTAATCTAAGAAGAGAGGACAGAAAAAAGAAATTAGACTGTTAATGCCTGATGCAATGATTGAAATTATTACTTCAACTTTTTATAAAATAGTTAATTATATTTATGGGGATGAAGTATGGAAATGGATTTTTCAGACGTTTGCTTCACCTATAGCTATTTTTTTTACAGGTTGGATTATTCAAAGGGGAATAGCTGAAAAGAAATTAGAAATTAACAAAGAAAATAGAGAAGAAGACATCTTAGAAAAGTACTTAGAAGATATTCAAAATTTACTACTACATTATATTTTTGACAACAAACTAAAAAGTGGATTAACTCAACGCATAAATGGATTAGTCTTTGATAGTAATTGCTCACCGCAATAAAGAATCTGTCTTGACAACATAAAGGTAAAATCGGGGATTTTTATGTATAGTGGGGGTTATGACCACAAATGCTACCATTGATTCAAAGCTAGTTAGAGCTATCGCAGATGAACAGTTGGCGAACAATGTCTTCATGATTGAGTGGCTAGTCAAGGCACAACAACAGTTATCTCTTCAACAAAGACTGATTGACCAGCAACAACAACAAATCTCTACACAACAGCAAGAAATTGAAAAATTGAAAGAAGAGAGAGATAAGCTAAAAAACCGTAACTCAAAAAACAGTTCAGTCCCCCCATCATCAGACCAACTAAAAAAGCCTTCTGACAAAAAGAAACGCAAAAAAGGATTTAAACGCGGACCAAAATATGACCACCCAGGGAAGACCCGTAATGGTTTTGGTCAGCCCGATAAGATAGTCCCTTTAGAACTAGAAAACTGTCCTGTTTGTGGGGGTTCAGTGGAACGAGATGAAGTAGTTCCCGAAAAAGTCCAGCAAGTGGCTGAAGTAGTAGACCAACCCATAGAAATCAGGGAATATCGTCGCGGATTCTATAAATGTCCTAGTTGTGGATGGTCAGATTACAGTCCTGTTCCATTGGGAGTTAAAGAAGGATTCAGTTATGGGGCGCGATTAAGTAGCATCGTGGGCTGGCTTGGCTATGGGGGTAATCTTACATGGCGTAAACAGGAACATTTTATAGAGTATGTCTTTGGCATTCCCATTTCTCAAGGGAGCCTTGCCAAAATGCACAAATGGTTTCAAGAAAGTTTAGAACCCTTGACCCAACAGTGGTTAAAGTACATCCAGCAGCCAGGAATCCGATGTGTTGACGAAACCAGTTATTGCATCGATGGCATCAAGTATTGGGTTTGGGTAGCCACATCAAATGAGGTCTGTGTGTTGATGTTGGCTCCCACTAGAAGCTCCGCAGAAGTCGAGAAATTGTTAGGAGCAGATTTTAAGGGCATCCTCACCAGTGACTGCTATAGTGCCTACTTTAGACAAAGTGCGATGGCCAAACAGAAATGTCTGGCAAATTTAGAACGAGAGTTAGAGTCCCTTAAAACCAGTCGTTTTCAAGCGAATCGAGAATTTGCTGCCGATGTACAGCAAGTTTTAGCAACCGCCCGTATCCATTATCGTCATTATCATGGTCGAAATTTAACCCTTGAAGACTTAGGCTCCAAAAGAACAGAAGTCGAGAACTCACTGCAAAAGATTTTTAAAGCAACTCCCAAAAAAGGATGGCCTTATGATGCACAAAGATTGATTAACCGTCTCAAACGTCATTGGGAAGAGTGGTTCACCTTTCTAACTTATCCTGAAGTCAAACCAGATAATAATGATGCTGAGAGAGCTTTACGTCCCATTGTCATTCACCGCAAAGTAAGTGGGGGAGCAAGAAGCGACTGGGGTGCAGAGTTAGTCACCCAAATGTTCAGTTTTTTAGAGACCATGAGATTACAGGGGCAAAATGCCATTGTCCAATTATGCGAATTATTATCATTAGCTGGTCGGAGTCCCCCAGGATTAGAGATGTAAAAGGCTCCGGAGTCGATGGGGGATAGATTTTTCTTGATCGCCCTATCCCTCTGCACAAAAATACAAAAGGTTAGCGGATAATCTCCACTAACAAAAAACTATCTTACTATTCTTTTTTTTTCTCATATTGTTGTTTTTATTTGAGGTTTTTAAAAGACTTGATTCTGGGAATGTTAGTCATTAAAATAGCCGTAATAAATTAGCTTAAATTTTACGCTAAATCACAGGGCTTATATTTTTGTTGACTCAACTGATGTTGTTTGTAGTGCTTTTCAATAAGACTTTTTTGTTGCGGTGAGCAGTTACCTTTGATATAATTACAACTAAGACTGTAACCGTTCTCAGAAGATTAAATGAGAGTTCAAGTAAAACAATAATTTTACTATTTTTATATAATACTTCATTAATACAAAAGAGTGTAGAAGATGAGGGGCAAATAAATTTCTTCCAATCATGTAACTTTAGTAATATTGATCTTTCTGAGGTTGACCTTTCACGAGCCTATTTTTGTGGAATGAATCTATCTCAAACTAATTTTGAAGAAGCTGAACTTAAAAAAGTTGATTTTTCTGATGCTAACCTTGAAGAAGCTAATTTTAAAAATAGTTTTCTTCGTGGAGCTAATTTTTCTAATGCTAAGCTTAAAGAAGCTAATTTTTTCAAAGCTTGTCTTGGCGAAATTAGATTATCTAAAGATGTCAATAATATTATGATTTCTGGGGCTGATTTTTCTCATGCTGATCTTTCTCATGTTGATTTTTCTTATGCTGATCTCTCTGGAGTTAATTTTGAAAGAGCTTATCTTTTTAAAACAAATTTTAAAGGAGCTAAACTTAAAACAGCTAACTTTAAAGGAGCTTATTTAATCAATGTAAAAAATTTAACTAATTCTCAAATTAAATCATGTTGTTATTGGGATCAAGCATATTACAAGGGAGATTGGGATAAGTATAAAACTGAATGGATTTATAATGAGACAGCTAACAAAAAATTCATCAAGAAAATTAAGACAGATAAAGATTCTGAACCTGAAAAATTTCCTGATTATAGTCGATGGAAGAGATGGAAAGGTTATTCAGAACAACATAAAGTAGTTATTCCAATTAGTTACAAAATTCATTTATAGTAATTCTCATAATTGTGAGCAATACCTAATTGAATCTATTTCATCTGCTATTAGAAACTTCCAAACATAAACTCTGTCCCTCATGAGTCCCAAAAATGCTATATCAAAAAATAGAAATAGTTAAACAAAATTCTGATTTCGTTGATTAGTATTTAACCTCACGGGGTGACAAGCCCGTTAAAACCCTGATTGAAAGAGGGTTTCAGCCGTGGCGATCGCTCTATAAATTGTCAAAAACTAGAGGGCTTATTGAGAATAAACAATAATGATAATCATTCTTGCCGTGTGTGTGGGGGGAGGAGGGTTACACCGTCCTCCCCCCCACAGGGTTGATGCTCAAAATCAACCCCTTGGGCAATATTAGTTTTTATTAAATAATAAAAATTGGTTTATTTTGGATAGTTACATCTAAAATAAATCATCTTCCACTGGTTATTTTATGTTAAGATAAAATAGGGGAATTAAGCCGTCTTATCTATTATGGACATGGCTTGTAACCCTTTTTTATAATTGTTGAGTTTCTGGGGATTATTGCTCATCATAATTGAAATAAAATCAGAGCAAAATTCCCAAGCGTGAATCCAAAGAGAGCCATAAAGTCCTATCCAAAAATTACTATGTCTTCGGTCACGTCTTGATTTTTCAGTTAGACGAGCAATATATTTTCCTTGATTGGTTTGTCGAAATGTTTTGCCTTTTAAAGAAGTAGCAGTGTAAGCGATCGCTATTAATAAAATCAAGGAATTTAGTCGTTTATTATTGGCTTTACTTCCCTCCCAATTATAACCCCCTGTCTTACCATCCTTGAACATAGCTTCAATACTTGCCCTGGCTCGATAGACTTTCAAGACCTCTGATAAACTGTCTAAGTTGGTAAGAATAAACCAAGGCTCTTTTTCCTGTTTGCCCTTGTATTTTCTTTTCCAATATGCTCCCACATTAAAGTTTCCAAACCCTTTATTTTTAGTGACTGAAACCCCAGTTAAAAACATCTTCATCCCAGGTTTCATTCCTAACTGCGAAAAAGTTTGATAATCTTCATCATCTTTTTTCTGGTTTGTACCTTGTTTCTGACGAAAAGCGAAGAATAACTTTTGTTTTTTAATTTTTTGTTTCAACCAATAAGCTAATTTAACACTGTGGAATTCTCGGTCTCCAAGAATGACTAACTCATAGTTTTTTAGAAGACAAAGAACAGGTTGAATTAATGCCTGTTGTTCAGATAATCTGCTGGCTCCTCTTTTCCCTAAAAGTGTCCAATAGATGGGTAAAGCCCGCTTTTTCCAGATAACAGCAACCATGAAAACATTTTTATCTTTTCATTGGGTTCGGTCAATTGTTATAATCAGACGAGAGCCAGTCTTAAATTCTTTACAAATAATAGCTTTAATCACAGGAAACCAGAGTCTGGGAATGGCTAAAGCTGACAAAACTAGGAATCTCTGGATATGTTTACGACGACTTTGATAAAGGATTGGTAAAGGAAAACAAGCTGCTAAACTTTCTATTCTAACCTGTTTATGTACTGTCAGCAACCACAGTAAAATTCTAAAAGCCTCGAACTGTGTTTGTGTTAAATGTTTGGTAAAATGAGATTCATAAACTGCTAAAAAGCTCATGATTTAAGTTATAAAACGATTAAGGACAATCTGATTATTATTAGCATAAAATCGGATTGTTTTCTCTCTTTTAGGAGTTGACGCTCGCGCATCAAAACAGTTTGGGGGGGCAGGGCAATCGCATTTAATTTTTGAAAAGCTGACGGCATAAGAGGTTTCGCGATCGCCGTTCATTTGTACTGAAACTCTAAAATCTTTACTGGATCACGCATCTCAGATTTTAATGCGATTGCCCTGTTTGGGGGGGGAAGACGTGGCATTTGCCACGTCTTCCCCCCCCATTTGCAAATGATTATCATTATCGTTCATTCTCAATAAGCTCTCTGGTTGCCGACAATTGTTTAGGGTCGGGTAACAGAGAAAAACCGCTCTGGACTTACTTTTCAACCTACTTGTCACCCCGTGAGAGGTTTTTCTTCCGGACGTATTAAAGGTTACAAAAAAGCCCCACGAACTCGTCATGATGTTATCAAGAAAGGGAGCAAAAAATCAACTGAAAACTTAAAAGCTCCTTAGTTTTCCTCAGAATCTATAGATTAGCCCTATTTGTCAGCCAATTTTATTGACTGATACAGAGCCGATATTTTGGGATTTTAGTTTAGCGTAAAATATACGCTAACAAACTTTTTTTGTCCAAAGTCCAACTTCTATTCTCCGCAAAGTCTATCATCTGCGGAGAATCAAATATAGGGGGGAAATAAAACGACCATATCTGACCATTTTTATGGGTAAATTGGCTCCGATCATAATCAATCCCCAACTGTTTTTGGATACTAATAATGATCTTATCCATCGAGGGACTGGCAATTGCCCTAGAGTTAATATTAATGACAGAGAATGCTTCTGGAATCCAGTTCTGAGCGATCGCTCTAAGAACTTTTTTCCCTCCTTCCCCTTTCGCTTTAGCATAAACGGCTATTGAGCTTAATGTATTACCGCTACAGATGAACTACCCACAATCGTCGCTACGCTTTGATTGGGGTTTCTGTCGCTTCAACTCCCAATCTTTAGCAAACCCTCCACATCGCTTTGATGTGTGTTTTTGCTCAGAGGACTGAGATCCACGATTGAGGAGGTTAGTTCCTAACCCCCGTGCATAATTGAGCATCACGGTTGCGGCCGCCGCGTCGCGATCCATAGAACATCCGCACTCACAGCTATGCACCCTTTCAGACAACTCTTTTTTCTTTTTCTTACCACAATTAGGGCAAGTTTGCGAAGGAGCTATTTTGATAGGAACTTCAACAAAAACACCTCCGGACTCTTTCACTTTATACTTGATGAGCTTGGTTATATTACTTATACCTACATCAAGTAAATTGCGATTGAGTCCGGTTTTTTGCTTCTTGCGCTTACTTCCTTTCTTAGCCTTGCGAGTCATCGCTTTTATATTTAGCTTTTCGGTAGCTACCAAGCTATTACTGCTTACAATTTGTGTAGATACCTTATGTTGCCAATCTTGTCTCTGATTGGCAACTTTATTTTGTAGTTTACTAACTTTTTTACGAGCTTTCTTCCACCGCTTAGATGCTCTAATTCGCTTCTTCCTGTTAGGGGAACGTTTGCGTCTTAATTGACGAGACGCTTTAGTTATCTTGTCTTTAGATTTAGCTAAAAACCGAGGATTCTCAATACCTGTTGAATCGTCAAAGGTTAACGCTCTTAACGTCCCAAAATCGACACCACAAGCACCTGTTCCCGTCTCTCTAGATACCTCGCATTTAATCGTGATAGAACAGTACCATTTGTGGTTTTTCCAGACAATCGTACAAGTGGTAGGTTGACCCCAAGTTCGAGCCTTTCCTCGCATTCGGATTTGACCTAAGTTTGACAACTCCAAAGCCCCGTGAACTCCTGTTGTATGGGCTTTCCATCCTGATTTAGCAGGGTATGTCCACCCTCGGTATCTTTGGAAACTTTTGAATCTTGGAAACTTAGCTAGTCCTTGGAAAAACCTTTGGAAAGCATAGTCAACCCTTTTGCAAGTTGCTTGCAGTGCTTGAGAACCCAATTGTTTATATTCAGTCCAGCACTCCTTGAATTCAGGAAGACAGTTTTGTTGGTCGAAATAACTGATGCTTTTACCAAAATGTCGATATTCAGTTATCCGATGGGACAAACAGGCGTTGTACAAGTATTGGTGTAATTTACGCCAATCATGCAATGTCCTTTCCTGCTTTTTTGTCGGATATAACCTGAATGTCACTCTTCTGGTGGTTAGCATTTTTCGACCCAATCAACTATGATAATCAGTGTAAGTCACCTAATGCAAGATGTCAACCTCACTAAACAAGAGTTCTCACTGCGCTTATGCTATTCACCTTCATATTATATTTATTACTAAGTATAGACGAAAAGTATTGACCGCAGAGATGATAAAACAACTTGAAGAATATTTTAAGGTTTCCTGTGAAAAACAGAAGTGTGAGTTATTGGAATTTGGAGCCGAAAGCGATCATTGTCACTTATTGGTATCCTTCCATCCCAATAATAATATTTATATTTTTGTCAAAAATATAAAATCTTCCTCAAGTCGTCTTCTTCGTAAGGAATTTAAGATAGAGTTATCAAAGTTCTATTATAGGGTTTGCTGAATAAAAGCAAAACCCTATTCTTTAAAAGGTTACACCCATATTCGCGATCGCAAAAAAGATCAGCTTTGTCGGCTACAAACCGCTATAATTGGTAGAAACACCTCCCAGTTGTTGGTCAAGAACAAATGTATCGAAAAGAGGAGCAACCTTTACCGCCCCCAGAAAAATTTGAATTACCTTTCGAGGGCAAATTGTCCCCCAATAATCGTTGGGTAATCATGGCAGAGTTGATACCTTGGGATGATTTTGAGGAAGAATATGCTAAACTTTTTTCAGCATAAAAAGGTGCGCCAGCCAAACTATTTAGAATGGCATTAGGGACATTAATTATTAAGGAAAAATTAGGAACAAGTGATAGAGAAACTATAGAACAGATTAGAGAAAATCCCTATCTACAATACTTTATAGGTTTAAATTGTTATCAACAAGAGCCACCACTGGAATCTTCAATGCTAGTTCATTTTAGGAAAAGAATTGATGGAGAATTGATAAACAAAATCAATAAAAAAATAGTAAAAAGAGAAATAGACAAGAGTGATAAAGAAGTAAAAAAAGGATTGTCTCCAAGAAAAAGGAGAAAAAATAAAAAATAAAGGTAAACTAATTTTAGATGCGACTTGTGCGCCAGCAGACATCAAATACCCAACGGATTTAGGCATATTAAATCAAGCCAGAATTGAGACAGAAAGAATAATAGATAATCTTTATAAACCATTAAGAGTAAAATTGAGAAAAAAGCCGAGAACTTCTAGAAAAATTGCTAGAAAGGAATACTTAAAAGTAGCTAAAAAACGAAAAGTATCTTATCAAGAAAGAAGAAAAGCTATCGGGAAACAGTTAAAATACCTTAAGAAAAATTTAGGAAATATAGAAGACTTAATTCAAGCTGGGGCTTCCCTGGAAAATCTGAGTAAAAGACAGAAAAATTGTCTAGAGACTATCAAAAAAGTTTATGAACAACAACAGTCAATGTGGGAGAATAAGACCCAGAGTGTTCCTCAAAGAATTGTAAGTTTAACTCAACCGCATATTCGTCCAATAGTGAGGGGAAAAGCAGGAAAACCAATAGATTTTGGAGCTAAACTCTCAGTAAGCTGTGTAGATAACTATGTGTTTCTAGACAAAATAAGTTGGGAAAACTTCAATAAATCTTGTCATTTAAAAGAACAAGTAGAAAAGTATAAAGAAACGTTTAGCTATTATCCCGAATCCGTCCATGTAGATAAAATTTATCGAACTAGGGAAAACAGAAATTGGTGTAAGGAAAGAGGGATAAGAATCAGTGGTCCGGAGTTAGGAAGACCTCCGAAAAATGTCAGTGAAGAAGAAAAGAAACAAGCCCACTCCGATGAATGCTTCCGTAATGCTATTGAGGGAAAGTTTGGACAAGCTAAACGAAGATTTAGCCTAAATCTCGTGATGACAAAACTCCATGAAATCTCCATTACATCTATTGCTATTACATTTTTAGTTGTCAATCTTTCTAAACTTCTGAGGCAGTTTTTGTCGCTTTTTTTGTCCTTATTTACTAATAGTAGAACAGAGGAACTCATCAAACCGCCTTTCATTAATTTTGATTATACTTTAAACAATTTTTATGTACTAAAAATTATTGATTTGTCAGAAAATTCTTGGTCAAAAGTGGCATAAATTTTGGAGAAACTTTTTCAGCAAACCCTATTATAAACCTGTCTTATGGTCAAGCTCTTATTGCGTAATTTCTGCTGGTGGTGCGCCCCTAGAAGTTATCAAGAAATATATTCGGAATCAAAAAACTCCCCAATAAGTTCTGCCCTGGCTTTCATCCCTCGATTTTCGTTCCTCAATCGGGGATTTCTCGCCAGGAAGAGGTTAACGTTCTGACAAACTAATGGGGTGAGTCGATTATTCCAAACTAATTCATTTAACCTTGATGGTGAAGTATCTTCATTGATTGCTTCTGCTTTGAGTTGTGCGAGTTCGTTATTGTTCATGGTGAAATTGGTTAACCAATAGAATTAACTGCATCTATCAAGCATAGATGCAGTTAAAAATTGAATTTAAAAAGAATTAAGGGAAAGATAAACCTTTTTTGATTTATCTCATGCTTCTATAATACCACAAGAAACCCCGAAAATCAAGCTAGGAGGGACTTTGAGGTTCCTTGTGGTATTAGAACGCTACTCTGAAAATAAACTTTCAGGTAAAGGACTCGATCCTTTTAAGTGGTGGTTAGCGTAATCTTTGGTAATTCCATACTTGGCTTTACCGATCGCTCCTAAGAACTCAATTCCGGCTCGTGCCTGATCTTGAGTTCTTATTACGATGCTTTGATCCCCTAATGTTGCCACCCATTGATCCTTATTCTTAAAAACAAAAAATTCGTCTCCTTCACAGTTTCCTGAGAGAAGGATTTTGTGTTTTTTTGGAATAGATAGAGTAGGTGAAAACTTATAATCTAACCCGTCTAAGAACGCATAAAATAGCTCTTGATTAGCTATTTTCAAACCTTCAAAACCGACCAATAAGACGTACTCTAGGTATGCTTTCTTGCGATCGTTACAATCTAGCTTTTTAGTTCTAGGTGTCACGCCTTTGCCAATAGCTACCCTAAAGCCATTCTTATCGCTCACAAGGTTTATTTCGCATTCTTTTAAGAAGGTTAAGAAGTGGTACGTAATCATTGGTTATTCCTCTAATTTTATTGCCTCCTATTTTTGGAGACTTGAAACCATGACACAACTTTATACCACCATACTTTATAGTATATAACAACTACTCTTGTAAGTCAAATTAGGGCAAAATTAGGGTTTAAATCGATTCGTTATCTTTCCCTAATTACTTCTAAATGCCTCTGTAACAGTCGGTATTTCCCTTTAGGGGTTAACCCTGGTCAGGGAAGTTAACGCCCTAAAAACACCCTTAAAATGGGGGTGATATTACTACCCTACTATGGAGTAATATGTTGCTCGACAGCACAAAAAAACCGCGCTTATCTAGAGCGCGGTTAAAATTATTTGTTTTGTCCAGGGTTAAAAGTAGCTTTTTTCTACTTCTTTTTGCCGTAAGTTTTTAAGCGTGGTGGCGGTGCTTTTTAAAACCCAGATTCCGCACTTCAAAATGTAGTATAAAAAAATACATAGTTTTAAAAAGTCCGAAAATCATACCTGGGCAAGAATATTTCTTTTTTCATTAAATTTTTAGGAAAAATAATCAAATTGAGAAGATTTATACTCATTGAAAACTTAGCAAGACTCAGCACAAACGAAGGAGAGTTTCCTCTTCTCATTTGATATCATTAGACTCTTATTCTTTTATTATTTTTGCTTTATCCAATTCAATTTATAGATAATATCTTTGACAAGATGCAGGTAATAAACTCAATATAAAACGCCTTTCTTCTGTTAAATTGACAATTTGTTTAACTCCGTTTAAAATCACATAATGAATACCTTGAAAACATTGAAATATCCACCTCAAAGTCGGACGCAATGTTACTTTCCCTACTTGATTATTTATTCCTTTTTTGACTCTTTTTAAACAATTTCTTAATTCTCTTTGCCCCAAGTTATAAATCAACAAACACAAAGACATTAAAAATAACATTGTTTCTATTCTTTCTGGTTTTTCAACGAAGAAACTATCAGTAAAAAATAAGGGATCTTTCAAAAATCGAAATCCTCTTTCCGTAGATTGCTGGTTTTTATAAGTTATCAGAATTTCACTAGCTTCTAATTTATTTTCCTCTACTAAGTTAGTTGCTAAAATAAATTTTCCTGCTTCTTTAGTCTTTCTACTTATCTCTTCATCTTTTTTGATGATCAGACTAATCATTTTATAAATCTTTTCCTTTTTTTTCGAGTAAGTTTCAATCAGTTCAACTTCTTTTATTTCCAACAATCTCAATTTTTTATTAATAGCTTTTAATTTATATCGAGCAGCTTGAGGATGTTCAAATTCTTCAGATTGTATTTCTTTAAGAAATTTTTGGGATTTCTTCTCTTCTTGGGAAAGTTGTTTTTCTAGTTTTTCCAAATCACTTTTCTGTCTTTTTTCACTCAAGACTATTAACCAAGTTTGCTTGATTCCACCATAAGTAACAATTTCTTCTTTCCAGGTATAACTTTCTAAATTTAGGTCACTTCTTTTTTCTTTATCTTCATCTTTTACTTCTTCCACCTCTATATTTTGCACTAATTCTTTTGCTTTTTTTATGGTCATTGGAACTCTCGTTATCCATTTTAAATGTTGGATTAGTTGGAGATTTTCTTGACCATATAAAGCACTATCACAAACAATGATACTATCAAACTTTATTTGCTTTTTGAATTCTACTAAAACTTTTCCAAATACAGCTTTATCAGATTCATTTCCATCTCCTACTCTCACAAATAATGGAATATCTCCATCTTGGCTTGTTATTAAATCCAAGACACATTGTTTTAAGTCTGGTCTATGATCCCGAGAATATCCTTTCTTAATAAAAATTGGTCTTTCTTTAATAATTTTTTCTTCTTCCTGTTTCTCTTTATCTTCTTCCCTTTTATATTCTCCATCTAAATGAAATGATGTGGAATCTAAATGGGAGTATTTAAGGTCTATTTTAAATTTTTTAATTACTTCTAAAACTACTTCAATAAAAATATCATTTAGTCCATATTTATATAATTCATCCATTACTCTCCCAATTTTATCATCATTAAGGTAATCAGGTTTAATTCTTTCTCCTAACAATTTCTCAATGGCTTTATCTTGAAAAAACTGACTGAATAAATATAGAGGTCTTGAAACAAATCCTAGTCCATTGATTAAAATAGACTTAACTACTGTACCTGCTGAGATTTTTTCTCTAACATCTATTCCTAATTTATTATTAATTATTTTGACTATTCCTATTTCATCAATTAAACCAGCTACTATCCCTAAATGGTCTAAATTTTTAACTTGTATTTCTTCTAAATAAGACATTTTTCGCTCTTTTTTTACAGAGGAAACAACTTAAGCAATTATCCCACTTTTTTGTCTTCAAGAGCTTAAGCAATTATACTTAATTATTAACCCCAGGCTTGTAGTATTTAATGCTACTTTTTGAAGTGCGGAATCTGGGTTGTAAGATCAGGATTCTTTGCGACCCACTCTAGAATCTTATCTTCCTCCCAATGATGCACAAGTCGTCAAAAATCTTAGCAGCAAAATAACAAGAGAGGGCTTTACTGAATCTATCAAGGTTTGGGATGAAAATGGCTATTTGGTGGATGGTCATACACGAGTTTTCCGAGTGCTGCCCACTTTAGATGAAGATGTCACAAACAACTTATCTTTATCTTTATGCTCTCTAAGCTTTGAGTCTCTTAATGAGGTAAAAAAATGGATGTGGCTAAACCAACAAGAAAGCCGAAGGAATCTCACCGCAAATAAAGCAACAAATTGGTATTATTCCGAGGCACAAAAATTTCTCAACTCTTCTCTTGAAGAGCAAAAAGAAATGCGTAAAGGCTCTATCTATGACTCAGTTAAATATGCTTATGGACTCGATTTACTTCCTCACATTTTTGAAGAGTCTCAAGGTTTGTTCTATAGAGAAGAAATTCTCAAAGAAAACATAGTTTTTGGGAAAAAGTCAATTATTAATTGGTATTATAGCCAGTTACCTGAAATGCAAAAGCTAGTAAATGTCAAAAGTCATCGAGATTCCAATCCTAGATTGCCCAAAAATATTGATAAGCCTTTGCAAAAAGCAGAATCTAAAGAGCTTTTTTGTCTGATGGCTTATGGTAAATTGTCATTTTCTCAAGCTTCTAAAATTATTAAATGTAAGCTTGATAAGATTCAGGTCTTGAGTAAAGATGAATCTAAAAAAGAGGTTCAAGGACTTATTGTTGAGGTTACGGTGTTAGGACGAATCGTTATCGACGAGGTTGCTGTAAATGCTGACACGCTAATTATTCCTCAAGAAAAATCCTCAGTCATTCCCCAAGAAAAAAAGATAGAGGATAGCAGAGAAGAAACGATCATTCCTAGCTATCCTACTGTTTCTAACGATCTTCGTGAGCGGTCTCAGACTTATATTGATTCTAGCACACCTCAAGATTCAAGGACGGATAATGATAGTCGATCAAGTTATAGATCATTTGATGATTTTGGAGAGGATCCTACAACTACTTTATCTCCTGAAAAAGAAAGAGCTTTGAGTCAAGTCACCCCTTTAAAAGCTTGTCAATTTTCCGATCAAGAGTTGTTTGAGGCGATCGCTAATAGACCTAAGTTACGCAAAATGCTTTATGGCACTACTAATAAATTTGCTGAGTTTGCTTTTAGGGAAATAGGGATAGAAGCGATCGCTAATTTATCCCCAGACGATTTTACATATATAGTGAAAAAAATCCTTAGAAGAAGGAATTTCTTTAGAAGAAGTAAAAGCGTGTTTTTCCGATAATCAACTTTTTGCGAGAAATGCTATTATTCTGCATGAATTGATTGATAAAGCAGAGAAAATAACTGCCGTAGCATAAGGAAAATGAACATGAAAAAACCTCAAATTGTTAAAGCTTTATGTTTGCATCAGCCTTATCCCGAATTTCTCACAAAATCTGCGATCGCCAAACACAGAAGCCTTACAGGAAGTGGGTTTGAACAGAGCGATCGCAGATTTCCCCAACCAACAGTCTGTTGTCAGATTTTAAGTTAAAATCAACCCGAATTAGACAAAGATGAAAAGATAAATCAATCACTCATTTTTCCAAAAAAATTATTAATAAAATCTCTAATAGTACTAGATTGTTAGAATAAAATATGCTATAATTTAATTATTAAAGCAATTTACCTTAAACTGATTTAATGAGTCCCAGTCATCCCCGAACCCCTCGTCAAGTAATCAACTTTAGTAAACAGAAAGGAAAAGAAATAATCGCTAATTTTGATGGGGGACTAATCACTTCAGATGCGGGGATTGTCTGGATAGCTGAGTTGGATAAAAAACTGGGAATTACCGAGAAGTTTGGTAACTGTTTTCAAGATCATCGTCATCAATCTTATGTAGATCATTCCGTTCATGAGTTATTAGCACAAAGGCTTTATGGAATTATTTTAGGCTATGAAGATGTCAATGACCATGATAAATTACGTCACGATCCTGCCCTTAAGATCGCTTTAGAAAAGCTTAATGAACTTGAAGATAAAAAGGGATGGTTAGCTGGAAAAAATACAATTAATAGATTGGAATATTGTCCTGAGACTATTCTCGACCAAAAAACGAGTCGTTATCATAAAATAGAACCCAACTTTGAAGCCATTGAAAAATCTTTTGTCGAATTTTTTTTAGAGTCTTATAAAAAACCTCCCTTAAGTATTATATTAGATATGGATGTCACGGATGACCAAGTACATGGTAATCAAGAAGGGGCATTTTTTAATAGTTATTATCACGGAGTATGTTATGCTCCTTTATATATTTTCTGTGGGCATCATTTATTAGTTGCTAAACTTCGTTCATCTAATGTAGATCCAGCCGATGGAGCCTTAGACAAATTACAAAGAATTATCGGACTAATTAGAGAAAAATGGTCAGGGACTCATATCCTAGTTAGGGGTGATAGTGCCTATGCCCGTGAAGAAATCTTCTATTTTTATGAAAATCAGCCTTTAGTTGATTATGTTATAGCTATGGGAACAAATGGCGTTCTTAAGTTACGAGCGGATGATGTAATTGAAAAAGCCAAACATGAATATGAAAAAAGACTAGCTCCAATAACTGAATTAATGGATAGTTTATTTCAGAAAAAAGAAGATTTAGAAGAAGTTAAAAAATTAGTACCAATTTCTACTTGGTATCGCTCTATTCGTTATAAAACAGAAAAGTCATGGAGTTGTCAAAGAAGAGTAGTGACAAAAGTTTGTTATGGAAGTGATGGCTTAAAAATGCGCCATGTGGTGACATCTTTGCCCGCTTCAAAAATTCCACCCTCAAAACTTTATACAAAAAAATACTGTCCGAGAGGCGAGATGGAAAATCGGATTAAAGAACAACAATTAGACTTGTTAGCTGATAGAACTTCAACTCAAACATTTCAAAGTAATCAACTAAGATTATGGATACATTCCTGGGCTTATGTTCTCATAAATGCTTTTCGTCAACACTGTTTAAAAAAAACTTCATTGGCTAAAGCAACTGTGGGAAGAATACGTCTAAATCTTCTTAAGTTGGGAGCCAGAATAAAGATTAGTTGTAGAAGAATTATTATCGCTATAGCTAGTGCTTGTCCTTATCAAGATATTTTGTCTATTGCTAACAAAAGAATTAAAACTATTCCTAATACTGGATAAGTAGAATAAGTTGTTTTTTAAAAAAGATATCTATCATAAGTTGTTGACTGACTGATACTTTCATTTAGTCTTATTTATCGTGGAGAAAATCAAAAGTTAATATAATTATTCCCTCTTAAACTCAATTTTTGGATAATCAAAGTCAATTTTTTTATTCATCTATATTCAAAATTTCTATTAGTCCTAAAAATTATCATTTTTCATCTCTGGATTGGGCTTTCAAATTAATTTGTGAGAAATCCGGGGAGAGCGAGTCCCCTCTAAACATAAAGGAGTAAATCAAGGCAATCAACAACTAAAAAAAATCTGGCAAAGTTCTTTATTTTCTGATAAATTATCTGTCTTAGTGGCTGATAGTGACTACAGCCAAAAGGATTTTATTGGGGAACAAGTTAAGCATGAAGACGTAGTTACTATTACAAGAGTTAGAAGTGACCGAGTTTTTTATCGTCAATTTATTCGGGACCCAAATCAAGCCAAAACTTCGGGACATCCCCGTTGGTATGGGGATAAATTTGACCTTAAAGATGACCAAACTTGGACTGAACCTGATGAAGTTCATCATGTTCCCTTTACAACGAAAAAAGGTCGTCAATTAACAGTGACTATTTCGGGATGGAAACAGATGTTAATGAGAGGAACTAAAAACTATAAAATGAACAATCACCCCTTTACTTTACTCCAGATTGTTGTCAGAGATCAAGAAAGAAATAGTATTTGGAAACCTATGTGGCTTATTGTTATTGGTTCTCGGCGCGATGAGTTAAGTTTAGTTGATTGTTATCAGTGTTATCGACAACGTTATGACATGGAACATCTTTTTCGATTTGGTAAACAAAGATTATTGATGACATCTTATTTAACTCCCGATGTACATCATGAAGAAAATTGGTTTAAACTAACACTTCTTTCTTATGTAAATTTGTGGGCTGCCAGAAAATTAGCTGTGGTTTTACCACGTGATTGGGAACAGTATTTGAAGACTAATAAATCCATCAAAATCACCCCTAGTCTAGTTCAAAGAGACTTTTCAAGAATAATTACGACCTTGGGGACTTTCGCCAAATTTCCCAAACGTCGAGGTTTTTCTTCCGGACGTATTAAAGGTTACAAAAAAGCCCCACGAACTCGTCATGATGTTATCAAGAAAGGGAGCAAAAAATCAACTAAAAACTTAAAAGCTCCTTAGTTTTCCTCAGAATCTATAGATTAGCCCTATTTGTCAGCCAATTTTATTGACTGATACAGAGCCGATATTTTGGGATTTTAGTTTAGCGTAAAATATACGCTAACAAACTTTTTTTGTCCAAAGTCCAATCTTAAGTGGAGGATTTAATTTTCGCTGCGCTCAACTTGCAATTTTCAAGCAAGCTATGACTCAGCAAGAAATAACTGCTCTTTGGAACAATGGAGACGGAATGCTACTTTAGGGAAATGCTCAATTTTAATGTTGTTGTAATGTGATTTTAAACTTTCGCAACATTTGTTGAAAATAAATCAAAAATGAGTTACTGTGAGGATATCATCGTATTTTTGGGTCCAATGAACACCCACAAAAAAGTATAACGCCAAGAGCTAACCTTTGACGTTATCAAAACTTTTAGGGCAAGCCCTATAGTTTATTGTGTAACGTCCCACCAAATCAGTAAATAAGAAGAGAGTTACCATGTACAACAATTATAGCGAATTCTGTCAGTCTCGTGTACACTCCCACTTAATTTTTTTAAATTTTAAAGAGGTTTCTGGGGATGAAGCTTACGATCTTTTACTCTACAGCGACAAATTACCTCGGAGAAACGACGGGAGGCTTAACGGGAAAACTTTAGAATCTTACAGATTTGTAGAGAATGGAGGATGTTATGTCAGCGCAACCGACCCAGAAACAGGAGAAGAAAGACTTTGAGGGCAATTTAAGCCGAATTTCCCTAAAACAGATAAGCAGGGCAAAATCAGAAAATATGAGTCACCTCCAAAGGAACCCACAGAAATAATTTGTTTGAAAGTTTCTCATTGGATTGGACTTAAGGTAGCGAGTCGCGCTGGATTGCTTAAGGAATACAGAGAGAGAGTTCGAGATAGCTGGGTCGCCACAGAAAACATATCTTACAGAAAATTCTTGTCTCACCATGATCAGGGTTTTTGGAAATGGGTTAAAGATAATGTTGATGTAGCGATCGCCCCTGTGGAAGGGGTTAAGAAGGCAGGGGCTTTACTCTTGGACTTTGGATAAAAAACAATTGTTAGCGTAAATTTTAAGCTAAACATATTTCCAGAGCTAAAATAGAGAATTAAGGTGATTTTAAAAACTCTCTTTCCATCTTTTTAGGGGATTTTAAATATTAAATAGCTTCATTCAGTTTCGGTTCCAATATAGATATCTAAGTAGCTTTCAGTTAGAGATTGAATGACTCGTTCTAATTCATCAATGAGATTTCTTCTAGTGAGTTTTTCTACAGCATCAATATGAGCAGAACTTCCGGCTCGTCCTAAATATTTATATTTGGTTTTTTTCTCATTATTAGTGGCCATAGTAAAAATTGATTCAGCAGCCTGTAGTTTATAATACCAGTAGATTGTTCCCTTTCCATTAACCTGATAACGAATAATATGACAATTAGCTGGTGCTACTTCCCCTTCCCGTTCAATTTTCTTTATTTTCTGTTTAAGAGAGCGAATTAGACTCTTAATTTGTTTGGCTTTCAGGTGGACATCTTGACTGGTCTTAAGTTCGGAATGTGATGACATTAGCCTTAACTGTAACAAACAACCTCTTTTGATGTTAGCGTATATATTCCGCTAATTTATAAGGTAATAAATTTCAAAAATGACCAAAAATGAAACGGCTACGTCTGTCGAGGAATTCCTGGTGTGGAGGTCTAACCTCTTCCAAGGACTAAAAGCGAGAAAAGAAACTATTATAGAATTACTCGATGCCCTCTCCAGTAACCAACAAGCTCACTCAGTCGTTGAATTGTCTCTCAATCCTTTATTTAGAAGAGATTATAACAGTTTATATAGAGGAATTCAAGAGTTTTTACCCACTCAAACTGACCCTAATTATGAACAGAGAATTGAGACTTTATTTTCAGCGGTATCGAGAACAATTCCTCCCACTTCAAAACATTATAACTTATTTGGTATTGGCACAACTCCCTGTCCACGACGGTTTGCCGAAACGTTAGCGGATAAAACCTTTATTCATTACCCCAATCCAATTAAGGGAAATAAACCCATTAATATTGGACATTGTTATTCCGTTGTCTGCGCTTTACCTGACCAAATAGACACAGAAAAAGTCCCTTGGGCTGTCCCCTTATCAGGAGAGCGAGTCCCCTCTAAACATAAAGGAGTAAATCAAGGCAATCAACAACTAAAAAAAATCTGGCAAAGTTCTTTATTTTCTGATAAATTATCTGTCTTAGTGGCTGATAGTGACTACAGCCAAAAGGATTTTATTGGGGAACAAGTTAAGCATGAAGACGTAGTTACTATTACAAGAGTTAGAAGTGACCGAGTTTTTTATCGTCAATTTATTCGGGACCCAAATCAAGCCAAAACTTCGGGACATCCCCGTTGGGATGGGGATAAATTTGACCTTAAAGATGACCAAACTTGGACTGAACCTGATGAAGTTCATCATGTTCCCTTTACAACGAAAAAAGGTCGTCAATTAACAGTGACTATTTCGGGATGGAAACAGATGTTAATGAGAGGAACTAAAAACTATAAAATGAACAATCACCCCTTTACTTTACTCCAGATTGTTGTCAGAGATCAAGAAAGAAATAGTATTTGGAAACCTATGTGGCTTATTGTTATTGGTTCTCGGCGCGATGAGTTAAGTTTAGTTGATTGTTATCAGTGTTATCGACAACGTTATGACATGGAACATCTTTTTCGATTTGGTAAACAAAGATTATTGATGACATCTTATTTAACTCCCTATGTACATCATGAAGAAAATTGGTTTAAACTAACACTTCTTTCTTATGTAAATTTGTGGGCTGCCAGAAAATTAGCTGTGGTTTTACCCCGTGATTGGGAACAGTATTTGAAGACTAATAAATCCATCAAAATCACCCCTAGTCTAGTTCAAAGAGACTTTTCAAGAATAATTACGACCTTGGGGACTTTCGCCAAATTTACCAAACGTCGAGGTTTTTCTTCCGGACGTATTAAAGGTTACAAAAAAGCCCCACGAACTCGTAATGATGTTATCAAGAAAGGGAGCAAAAAATCAACTGAAAACTTAAAAGCTCCTTAGTTTTCCTCAGAATCTATAGATTAGCCCTATTTGTCAGCCAATTTTATTGACTGATACAGAGCCGATATTTTGGGATTTTAGTTTAGCGTAAAATATAAGCTAACAAACTTTTTTGTCCAAAGTCCAATTACTCTCTAAAGGAGTAGCGGCCTTGTCTGTGGTGGGGATATGGAATGGATCTCCTAAGAATGAAGAAGGAATTCCTGAATTACATCCTCAGTTAAAATATTTTGCCCAACCAGGAAGGGAAGCCGTAATCGTTTTTGATCAAGATGGAAAAATCAAGACTCAGGCTAGTGTTACGGCAGCCAGAGAAAGGTTAAGCGACTGTTTCCGCCAAGCTTGTTGTAAAGTCACTTGTCTTGCCTGGGAAACAGAGGAAAAAGGAATTGACGATGCGATCGCTGCCAATGGGTCGCAATGGTTTGATGAAATGACAAGAGTGATAAAGAAGTAAAAAAAGGATTGTCTCCAAGAAAAAGGAGAAAAAATAAAAAATAAAGGTAAACTAATTTTAGATGCGACTTGTGCGCCAGCAGACATCAAATACCCAACGGATTTAGGCATATTAAATCAAGCCAGAATTGAGACAGAAAGAATAATAGATAATCTTTATAAACCATTAAGAGTAAAATTGAGAAAAAAGCCGAGAACTTCTAGAAAAATTGCTAGAAAGGAATACTTAAAAGTAGCTAAAAAACGAAAAGTATCTTATCAAGAAAGAAGAAAAGCTATCGGGAAACAGTTAAAATACCTGTAACTGCTCACCGCAACAAAAAAGTCTTATTGAAAAGCACTACAAACAACATCAGTTGAGTCAACAAAAATATAAGCCCTGTGATTTAGCGTAAAATTTAAGCTAATTTATTACGGCTATTTTAATGACTAACATTCCCAGAATCAAGTCTTTTAAAAACCTCAAATAAAAACAACAATATGAGAAAAAAAAAGAATAGTAAGATAGTTTTTTGTTAGCGGAGATTATCCGCTAACCTTTTGTATTTTTGTGCAGAGGGATAGGGCGATCAAGAAAAATCTATCCCCCATCGACTCCGGAGCCTTTTACATCTCTAATCCTGGGGGACTCCGACCAGCTAATGATAATAATTCGCATAATTGGACAATGGCATTTTGCCCCTGTAATCTCATGGTCTCTAAAAAACTGAACATTTGGGTGACTAACTCTGCACCCCAGTCGCTTCTTGCTCCCCCACTTACTTTGCGGTGAATGACAATGGGACGTAAAGCTCTCTCAGCATCATTATTATCTGGTTTGACTTCAGGATAAGTTAGAAAGGTGAACCACTCTTCCCAATGACGTTTGAGACGGTTAATCAATCTTTGTGCATCATAAGGCCATCCTTTTTTGGGAGTTGCTTTAAAAATCTTTTGCAGTGAGTTCTCGACTTCTGTTCTTTTGGAGCCTAAGTCTTCAAGGGTTAAATTTCGACCATGATAATGACGATAATGGATACGGGCGGTTGCTAAAACTTGCTGTACATCGGCAGCAAATTCTCGATTCGCTTGAAAACGACTGGTTTTAAGGGACTCTAACTCTCGTTCTAAATTTGCCAGACATTTCTGTTTGGCCATCGCACTTTGTCTAAAGTAGGCACTATAGCAGTCACTGGTGAGGATGCCCTTAAAATCTGCTCCTAACAATTTCTCGACTTCTGCGGAGCTTCTAGTGGGAGCCAACATCAACACACAGACCTCATTTGATGTGGCTACCCAAACCCAATACTTGATGCCATCGATGCAATAACTGGTTTCGTCAACACATCGGATTCCTGGCTGCTGGATGTACTTTAACCACTGTTGGGTCAAGGGTTCTAAACTTTCTTGAAACCATTTGTGCATTTTGGCAAGGCTCCCTTGAGAAATGGGAATGCCAAAGACATACTCTATAAAATGTTCCTGTTTACGCCATGTAAGATTACCCCCATAGCCAAGCCAGCCCACGATGCTACTTAATCGCGCCCCATAACTGAATCCTTCTTTAACTCCCAATGGAACAGGACTGTAATCTGACCATCCACAACTAGGACATTTATAGAATCCGCGACGATATTCCCTGATTTCTATGGGTTGGTCTACTACTTCAGCCACTTGCTGGACTTTTTCGGGAACTACTTCATCTCGTTCCACTGAACCCCCACAAACAGGACAGTTTTCTAGTTCTAAAGGGACTATCTTATCGGGCTGACCAAAACCATTACGGGTCTTCCCTGGGTGGTCATATTTTGGTCCGCGTTTAAATCCTTTTTTGCGTTTCTTTTTGTCAGAAGGCTTTTTTAGTTGGTCTGATGATGGGGGGACTGAACTGTTTTTTGAGTTACGGTTTTTTAGCTTATCTCTCTCTTCTTTCAATTTTTCAATTTCTTGCTGTTGTGTAGAGATTTGTTGTTGTTGCTGGTCAATCAGTCTTTGTTGAAGAGATAACTGTTGTTGTGCCTTGACTAGCCACTCAATCATGAATACATTGTTCGCCAACTGTTCATCGGCGATAGCTCTAACTAGCTTTGAATCAATGGTAGCATTTGTGGTCATAACCCCCACTATACATAAAAATCCCCGATTTTACCTTTATGTTGTCAAGACAGATTCTTTATTGCGGTGAGCAATTACCTCTGGGTAAATTATCAACACAGATGGTAGCTGTTAAAATCAAGGCAGAGTTGTTTTCTATATTTAACAGTTGATTAGCTTGTGAAGGAAAGTTTGACATTTTTGCATCTCAGTATTTAATCTAAAATAATCACTAACAGTCTAGCAAACTTTCGTTCTATTTAGATTGTTTCAACGAGGCTTTCGTAAAAACTTAGTGATTTTTGAGCTAAAGCTTTATTTGTATAATAATTTAAAATTCTTTGATAGCCTCTTTCTGATAATTCACTAGCCAGTTTTTTATCTAACATCAAGGAACTTAAACAATTTTTTAAAGCGAGATTATCTCCTTCAGAAAAAATTAGACCAGCCTCTCCAATAACATTAGGAATTTCACCAGAATTTGAACCAATCACAGGAACTTTACAGGCCATTGCTTCGATTAAAACATGACCAAACTGTTCTTTCCAACCTACAGCAGTCAGTGTTTTGAATTTATAGGTTGTTTCTGAAGGTAAGACCAAAACACTCATTAAGTTAATATACTGGGGAACTTGATCATGGGCTACACTTTCCACAATTATTACTTTATCTTCAATGCCATTTTTTTTTACTTTCTTGAACAATTTTTTCTTTAAGTTCTCCTCTTCCTAGTAAAAGAAGTTTCCAATTTTGTTTCGGTAGAGATTCAACAGCTTTTAATAAGGTTAAAATCCCTTTTTCTTCTACAAATCTACCGACAAAACCAATAATAAAGCCGTCTTCTTTGATACCCAAATTATTAGCTAAATCTGGCTTTTTTTTGGGACGAAATAAGTCTTCATTAACTCCTAGTTGTGGCATAACTTCCACAGCTTGCTCATAACCATGATCTCTAAGGATATCTGCTGCATCTTGATTCCCTGCTACTAACCCATTGGTATTACTTAAATTATATTTTTCTAAATAAGAAACAGGAAATTTAGATTTATAGGGAAGATTCCACCAGGTAAAAAATACATTTTTTGCTTGCAAATTTAACAATTTATTCAGGGTTATTAATTGAGCATAGGCAAAAGATTTAACACCTTGTTCTACCTGAATAATTTGGGGTCTAAAATTATTCAATAATTTAATAATATCACTGCCAAAAGTCAATAATCCTTGATTATTTCGACTAAAGTTAGAGATAGGAACAACTCGAAAATTTCCTTCTTGGCGAGGTTTAGTTTCAACGATTTTATTTTGAACTCCTCCCGGTTTCCATTTTTTAGGAACAATAATAGTCACCTCAATATTGGGTTCAAGTTTGGCTAGGGCTTCAAACTTTTCACAGTTAAGGTCAACAATATAAGTGTGACTAGCAACTAAAATTTTCATAATCTTTTAGGAATTTTTATCATTCAAAATCAAGATACAGATTCGAGAGAATCATTAGGTTTTAATGTCTGATTGTAGTTATCATTGTTACTGTAGATTTGTCCATCATCCCACCGAGACAGAAACGTAGTTTTAACATCATCGATAAAACCTAAGACATAAAACAAAAAACGTACTACAATTTTGATAGGAGATCCCCCTTTATTACAAGGAGGGTTACCAAGAACATGACAGTCAAAAAGTTTAGCATATAAACAAAATTGTTGTGAGGAAGTTAAGTTTTTTAGTGCCATTAAGAAATGGTTGTGATAGAAAGTTATCTGATAGGAAAAAGAACGGGTACTTAAATCATGACAACCACCAGTTTCTTCTCCTAAGTGAACTAAGTAAGCATCAGGTTCATACCAAATTTTATAACCTGTTTGACGCAAACGTAAACAAAAATCCGATTCTTCTCTAACAGCGTTTCCCCTAAATCTTTCATCGAACCAAATATTATACTTAGTAAAAATTTCTCGTCTAAATGACATATTACAACCACGAGTGGAAATAACTTCTTGAGGTTTTGTGGTATGAACTAAATCAATATGATACCAAGCAATACCAGGGTCCATTGCCTCTGGGGGTAATATTTCTACGGTGTAAGGATCTTGAGAGTCATGTATTTTTTCAGAATCAGCCAATTTCATTCTATCTAAAACTCTTCCGGCTACGGCTCCAACGTCTAGATTTTCTTGATAAACTTTTGCATGAGTATATAAGTAATTTTCTGGTAGTTGAACATCATCATCGATAAAGATAATAATCTCACCTTGAGAACGACGAACACCATAGTTTCTAGCTGCTGGCAAACTTGCCCAACTAACACGAAACAACTTGATTTTATCAGTTTTAGCTAGGTTTTCTAGATAGGTTTGAATCTTAGGATCATGGGTTTCTGTTTGATCTATTACCAAAATTTCGACATTAGGATAATCCTGTTTAAGAACATCATCTAGAGTATCTCTTAAGATTTGTTCTCGTCTATAAGTTGGAATGATTAGAGAAATAGAAGGATAAGACATAATTTTTAAGGTCTATAAGTTAAATTGCAGATGGATTTCTTCTTTTAGTTTTAACACGCTTTTTAAGTGCATCTTCGGCTGCTTTTTGGGCTTTAAGTTTAATTTGTTCTTCCTTATCTATTACAGGAAGTTTCAAAAGAACTCCAGCAAACAACCAGTAATATACGCAGACTGGATCAGTATCCAGAGGATACCAATAAGGAAAATAAGCAATGATTAAGAGAAATACCCAAAAACCCGAGGCAAAACTTTTGAGACATTCATCTTTTAAACCGCGATATATTTTGAAGGTTAAAAAACACAAATGACTGACAAAAATCATAAAAGCTATCAAACCTGGAAAACCCATTTCAAATAAGAGTTTAGGATGATAAGTTTCTATAAGGGAAACCTTTCCAAATATTCGGGTTGAGTTGGTCCCTGAACCTAAACCCTGTCCCAAAAAACCTTTTTGAGTCCTCATTGCAAAATCAAATTGTTCCTGAATGAAACTGTAAGGAGGAGAAGCATTCCATCGCCCGACAAAGCTATCAATTCTCTCTTGAACAAAGTCAGGATTTAAAAAAGAAAATCCGATCAATAAGACTAACGATAAACCAATCGCAATGGGAATAAATCGTTTAAAATCAGCAATTTTTCCGGTTAAAAATAGCATGATAATCATTACAGCAGGAACTAGTGCAGCTTGGTGAAAGTAATCCACCAGATTTTTACAGAAACTTTCGTGACTAGCCACGACAATGTGTTTCAATGAAACTAACGGAAGAATCTCGAAGTTGATGTCCATGATAAAAGCATTGCCAATTAACCTCTCCAACCGACAGAAAACAGTACTCCAACAAATAGTGAGAGGGACAACAAACCCCTATCGCCTTGTTAGACGAGCCAAGCTAATCTTAGCCGCAGCATCAGGAGAGAGCAATAGTTCGATTAGTCGAAGATTAGAATTAGACCGAGTACAAGTGCGTCAGTGGCGATCGCGATGGTTTGAGGAGAGAGAAAAACTGAGTGCCGCCGAAGAACAACAGGTAACGGAGAAAGCATTAATGGTCTTGATCAAAGGAATTTTAAGCGATCGCCCAAGACCTGGAACAACAAAATCCTTTACGGTCGAACAAGTAGTCCAGATTGTAGCGATCGCTTGTGAAGAATGTGAAAAATCAGACAGACCAGTGAGCCATTGAACACCTTCAGAGTTGGCGGATGAAGCCATAAAAAGAGGAATTGTCGAAAAGATTTCCCCCCGTAGTGTGGGGCGTTTTTTAAAAAGAAGCGACATTACAACCACATCTCGTTCGTTACTGGTTAAATGCCAAAATTGATGATCCCTTAAAATTTAAAAAGCAAGTCAAATATATCTGTGAACTTCATAAAGAAGCTAAAACTTTGTTAGAACAAGGAATTCATTTAATTAGTACAGATGAAATGACAGGGATTCAAGCTCTTGAGAGATTATTTCCGAACAAAAGAATCAAGCCTAAACAAGTAGAAAAAATCGGATTTGAATATGAAAGACACGGAACTTTAAGCTTGATTGCGAACTGGGATGTGGCAAGAGGAAAAGTTGTTAGTCCCTCTATTGGACCGACAAGAACAGAACAAGATTTTTCTGAACATATCCAGAGAACGATTAAGATTGATGAAAAAGCAGAATGGATTTTTATTGTAGATAAACTCAACACTCATAAATCGGAAAGCTTAGTCAAATTAGTAGCAGAAAGCTGTGGAATTACTATTGATTTGGGGAGAAAAGGAAAGGAGGGGATTTTGCAATCTATGGACAGCAGAGCAGATTTTTTATCAGATGAATCTCATCGAATTCGCTTTGTTTATATTCCCAAACATACATCGTGGCTTAATCAAATTGAGTGTTGGTTTTCGATCTTAGTCAGGCGTTTACTCAAAAGAATTACTGTCCGTTCAACTGAAGAACTATCCCAAAAAATTCTCAATTTTATTGATTACTTTAATCAACATTTTGCTAAGCCGTTCGTTTGGAAATTTAAGGGCTTTAAAGATCATAAGTGACTGGTGGATTATTTTTGCTAAGCTGCACTAGTGCTAGGGCAAGTCTTTGACCACAGATAACAGCATTAATAAAGACCATTGCCATGCCAAATAACCCGCAATTTCTCCAAAAGAATGCAGAATCACTAAAGGCAACAGAAAAACAAATAGCAGCATTTGCCACTAAAAACCACCCCCAGTGCCAAGGAGAAACAAAAGTTCCAGGCATACGAATCTGTCCCTGACTCGGAGAGTATAAAGCAGAACCTCCAACCAAGCATCTTGCCTTTATAGTTGGTTTAAATAATAGTTCTCCTGCTAAATGATCCGTCCCTTGACATCGTCCAGTTTTGAACATCCAAAATTGTATCAGTGCTAAGCCACAACAAATAATTGCTATTACCACTAATAAGCGACCTAGAAACAATAACTGTTTCTTATCGTTGATTAAGTAATAAGCACAAAAAATTAGAGGAATGTAACCAGCTAAGACTTTTAGACCCAAAATTCCTTGAGCAAAGGGAATTGAATTTTTACAAGGCGTTCTAATTACTATTCCGTCCGCACTTAAAATCCATTCTCCATTAGCATCCCGTAAATATCTATCGTCGTAACTTATAGAATCACAAGTAGGTAAAAATTGCTTAGCTCCATTCACAAAAAATAACGTTAATAAGGCACAAGTAGCTAGCAGTACCAAGGTAAGGTTATTTCCAAGAAAAAGTTTCCCACCCATTCTCAGAATCTGTTTGTAGAACATCTCAAATAAGCGAAAAGGGAAAAATAAAAAGTTGTTCGCGGATACTTTCCGCGAACAAAAACCTCCCTATCTAAAAGAAAGAAATACGCTAACTTTTAAATTAGCTTTGACTATTTTTAAAAAGGAAATTCACTTAATTTTACACTCTTATTAACTTTTTAGACTAACTGGGTCTAATCAAAATATCCCATTTAGGTAAGTGAGGATTACGTTCTAAACGTTTCTCAATTTCCTTCATCTCTTTTTTCGTTAAAGAAATGCCTTTTGATAAACTTTTTTACTTAACTTAACTATC
>Ga0064014_10102_pt1 | contig 36858 bp, 30 predicted proteins | sample CrowatWCoCulture_2_FD_61584 | JGI IMG/M metagenome (GOLD analysis project Ga0064014, IMG submission 61584) | Marine cyanobacteria communities from the University of California, Santa Cruz, USA, analyzing cyanobacterial DNA methylation -... | ecosystem: Host-associated > Microbial > Bacteria >...
GTTGGTTCGTCGCACTCTGATCGGAATTGCCGTCGGCCTGACGGTGCTTCTGCTGTTCATGCCCCTGGTGCTGATCTTTGTGCAGGCGTTTGCCGAGGGTTGGGCCGGTTACGTCAGCAATATTCTCAATGAGTACACGCTTCACGCCATCGGTCTGACGCTGGTGGTTGCTCTGCTCACCGTGCCGCTGAACATGGTTTTCGGCGTGTTCCTGGCCTGGCTGGTGACCCGTTTCCGATTCCCCGGTCGCAAACTGCTCACCACCCTTATTGATATCCCGTTCGCCGTGTCTCCGGTGGTTGCCGGCCTGCTGTTCCTGCTGCTCTACGGCAGCAATGGCTGGGTGGGCCAGTGGCTCGGCGAGTACGATATTCAACTGATGTTCTCCTGGCCGGGCATTGTGATGGTTACCGTGTTTGTGACCTGTCCGTTTGTGGCCAGAGAACTGATCCCGCTGATGCAGCAACAGGGTCGGGAAGAGGAAGAGGCCGGTGTGGTGCTGGGCGCATCCGGCTGGCAGCTGTTCCGGCGGGTTACCCTGCCGAACATTCGCTGGGCGCTGCTGTACGGCGTGATCCTCACCAATGCCCGGGCAGTGGGGGAGTTTGGTGCGGTATCGGTGGTCTCTGGCAATATCCGGGGCGAGACCAATACGCTGCCACTGCAGGTGGAGCTGCTTTACCAGGATTACAACACCGTGGGCGCGTTCGCGGCATCGTCGCTACTGGCAGGCATCGCGCTGATCACACTTGTCGTGAAAGCCATTGTTGAATGGCGTCAGAGTCGTAACTAAGGGTTTCCCCATGAGCATCGAGATACAGGGTATCAACAAGTTTTTCGACAAGTTTCAGGCCCTGCATGATATCAATCTGACCATTCCTGACGGCCAGCTCACAGCGTTGCTGGGCCCCTCCGGTTCGGGCAAGACCACGCTGTTGCGGATTATCGCGGGCCTGGAAACACCGGAAGAGGGCCGGATACGGTTCAGCGGCAAGGACGTGACCGATCTGCACGTTCGGGACAGAAGTGTTGGCTTTGTTTTCCAGCACTATGCGCTGTTTCGGCACATGACGGTGGCCGAGAATGTGGCCTTCGGCCTCAACGTGCTTCCGCGCAAGGAACGGCCGGGCAAGCCGGAGATCCGCAGGCGGGTCAAAGACCTGCTTGAAATGGTGCAGCTGGAACCTCTGGCCGATCGTTACCCGGCACAGCTCTCCGGGGGGCAGAAGCAGCGCATCGCTTTGGCCCGGGCCATGGCCATGCGGCCAGAGATTCTTCTGCTGGATGAGCCCTTCGGCGCACTTGATGCCAAGGTGCGAAAAGACCTGCGCCGCTGGTTGCGCAGCCTCCACGATGAGTTGCATTTCACCAGCGTGTTCGTTACCCACGATCAGGAAGAAGCCCTGGAACTCTCCGACCAGGTGGTGGTGATGAGCAATGGGCGGATTGAACAGGTTGATACGCCCCTGGAGCTCTATGGCCGTCCGGACAGCCGGTTTGTGTTTGAGTTTCTTGGCCAGGTGAACGTGCTCTCCGGCAAGATCCGTGATGGTGTTATGCGCCAGGGCGATGCCTGGATTCGCTTGCCCGAAGGCTGTGAAAACGACGACGCCCAACTCTATCTGCGGCCCCACGAGGTGCGGCTGACTCAGGCTGCCAGTGATCAGGCCCACCTGCCATTCCGTATTGAGGCCATCAACCTGATTGGCGCGGAAGTGCGGATCGAACTCAAGCCCGATGGCTGGGAGTGCGAGGAGTTGTGGGAGGTTGGCATCAGCCATACCGAGTTCAACGCCCGGCAACCCCAGCGTGGCGATCGTTGCTTTGCGGTGCCGGATGTGGGGCATTTGTTCTGTGAACATGTGGCGGAGCCCAGGACTCTCGAGTGGCGTTAGCCTCACGATTGTTTCGGCGGGGCGTCCGCCATCATCTATAGTTTCCTGATGAGGGGGCGTCGCCCCCGGATTACTCGTTCGACGTAATCGGCGTTTTCCACCCTCGGGTGGAAACCATCAGGAGGATGTAATGCCACTACCCGCCCCATTGACCGAAAACCAGGTCTACCACGGTTGCCCGGAAGACAAGCTGGATTTCACCACGACCGAAGACCTGCAGGACCTGGATCAACCTTACGGTCAGGATCGCGTGTTGAGGGCGCTGGAGTTTGGCGCCGGTATTCAGGCAGAGGGTTTCAACCTCTTTGTCCTCGGACCCTCCGGGGCGGGTAAGCACGAACTTGTCGAGCGCTTTCTTTCCCTGCACGCCGCCAGGCAACCGGTTCCTCCGGATTGGTGCCATGTCTATAACTTCCGCTTTTCAGACCGGCCGAGCGCGATCCAACTGCCAGCGGGGCAGGGACAGCAATTCAAGAAAGACATGAATGGTCTGGCAGAGAAGCTGCGCACGGCCATTACAGCGGCGTTTGAGAGCGAGGAATACCAGGCCAGGTTGCAGGAACTGCAGGAAGAAATGGCCAACCACCAGCACCTGGCCGGGCAGATCGAACACCGGGCCCGCCAGGGCAATCTCTATACCGACTTCACTCTGATTCGCGGCGGTTCCATGCACCGGGCCAGTGGCGGATATCTGATTATTGATGCCCGCCGGGTGCTGACACAGCCGATGGCATGGGAAAGCCTGAAGCGCATTCTGTCTTCCGGTGAAATACGCATCGAGTCCCTTGAGCGGCTGTATGGGTTGGTGAGTACCGTCAGTCTGCAGCCGGAGCCGATTCCGGTGTCCGTCAAGGTGGTGCTGCTTGGCGACCGGGTGCTCCGGGACATTCTGAGTGAGGCAGATCATTGGGCTGGCCAGGCAGGCGCCGATACGGTCGAAGCCAGCCACCTCCAGCAGGCCATTGATGAACTGGAATATCGGGCCAGTCGGGTGCGGGAGCGAAGCCGCGAGCAGATCAGCCGGGGTGTGGTGATGATCGCCACCGCCGGCGAGGAAGTGGCTCAGGTGAATGGTCTTTCGGTACTCAGGCTCGGAGCGTCGATGTTCGGGCAGCCTACCCGGATTACCGCCACGGCTCGTCCGGGCAAGGGGCAGGTGGTGGATATTGAGCGCGAGGCCAAGCTGGGCGGCCCCATTCACAGCAAGGCGGTGATGATTCTGTCCCGGTTCCTGGCGAGTCGTTACGCCGGTGATGGTGAGCTGTCGCTGTCGGCAAGCCTGGCCTTTGAGCAATCCTACGGTGGCTCGTCACTCCCATCTGCCTGTGACGTTGCTGCTGGGGGCCGGAACGGATATGCCGCCCGAAGAGCAGAAAGGCATCCTGCGGGACCTGGGCATCCAGGAATCGGACCTTCGTGTAAGGTCCCTGCCCTCAGCGGATCCGGTCACCGTAGCAGGGATTTTGCGCCAGGAGCGGGCGGTCCAGTTGGTGCTTGGCCGGGACTGCACTCTGCTTCAGGAGCCGGGCGCAGAGCAATTGCTGGTGGCCCTGAATCTTCCGGTGACGGTCACGCCCTGAACCTTCAGGCAATTTTTCGAGCGTCTTCCTTGCGCAGGATTTCCTCGACATCTTCGGCAGACAGGGTTTCGCGCTTCAATACGGCTTTGGCCAGTGCTTCTAGCTGGTTTCGGTGCTCGGTCAGAAAGTCCAGGGTCGCCTTCTCCAGGGCGAGTAGCTGGGACTGGATTTCCCCGTCGATCATCTCGGCCATCTTCTCGCTGAATTCCCTCGGCATACCCATCTCCCGGCCCAGGAAGACATGCTCCTCGCCGATGTTCAGGCCCAGAGGGCCGATTTTTTCGCTCATGCCCCACTGGCCGATCATCTTGCGTATCAGCGCAGTGGCTTCCTTGAGATCGTTCTGGGCGCCGGTGCTGACTTCCCCATAGATCAGTTTTTCCGAGCAGCGACCGCCAAGCATCACCTTGATGCGATCCTTGAGGTAGCTCTCGGTGTAGGTGTAATGATCTTCCCTGGGCGTCTGTTCCGTCACCCCCATGGCCATGCCGTGGGGAATGATGGTCAGTCTGGTGAGAGGGTCTGCGTTGGGCATGTAGTAGGCCATGATGGCGTGACCACACTCGTGGTAGGCGACGGCCTCGCGCTCCTGCGGGGTGAGTTTGGTGTCCCGTTCTTCGCCGAGGATAATTCTGTCCCGGGCCAGCTCAAAGCAATGGGCATTCACTTCGTGCAGGTTTTCGCGGGCTGCGGTGAGCGCTGCCTCATTTACCAGGTTCTTCAGGTCCGCCCCTGAAAACCCTATTGTGCGGGCGGCCAGTTGTTCAAGGTCGACATCACTGGCCAGTGGCACCTTACGCACATGAACCTTCAGGATCGCGGTGCGCGCTTCTTTGTGAGGACGCTCCAGGGTGATCTTGCGGTCAAAGCGGCCCGGGCGAAGGAGGGCGCTGTCGAGAACGTCTGGCCGGTTGGTGGCGGCCAGTACCAGCACATTCTCGTGGGCCTCGAATCCGTCCATTTCGGTCAAAATCTGGTTCAGGGTCTGTTCCCGCTCGTCGTGCCCGCCGCCAAGGCCCGCGCCCCGTGACCGGCCGATCGCGTCCAGTTCGTCGATGAAAATTAACGCGGGTGCATCCTTCCGGGCCTCCTTGAACATGTCCCGAACGCGGGATGCCCCGACGCCAACGAACATCTCGATAAATTCCGAGGCGCTGATGCTGTAGAAGGGGACTTCGGCCTCGCCGGCAATGGCCCGGGCCAGCAGGGTCTTGCCGGTGCCCGGCGGGCCGACCAGAAGCACGCCTTTGGGCATAACGGCGCCCAGGGCACGGTATCTTTCGGGTGACTTCAGAAAATCGATGATTTCAGCAATTTCACGCTTGGCGGATTCAATGCCGGCCACGTCATCCAGGGTGGCCGTGGATGTTTCCTTGCGGGCCCGTCTTGCCTTGGAGCGACCGAAATCAAACGGCCCGCCCCCCTGGGTCATCCGCTTCTGGGCGGCGCCCCAGAACCAGAACATCAGCGCCAGCAGCAGGATCCAGGGCAGGAAGCCGCGAATCATTTCCTGCCACCAGGGCAATCCCGAGGGGGTGGCCCGGATAGTCACGTCGCGCTCTTCAAGCAGGGTAAGCAGGGAGGGATCTTCCATGGGCGGGCGTATGGTCTGGAATCCCGGAGAGCTGGTTCGTGCAGGACTGTCAGAGCTGAAGGCCGCGGCGCCGCTGTCGGTAAACAGACCGGTAATGGATTCTTCTTTCAGGGTGACTTCCGCCACCTGATCATTCACGACAGCGGTTTTGAATTCCGAGTAGGCCAGGTCCTGAAGCCGGGGTTGTCCGCCATCCTGCAACCAGAGCACCATCAGGAAGATGGCGGCGCTTAGCCACAGGAACGCGAACTGGTTCGGGATCGCCGGCTGTTGATTCTGGTCCGGCTTCTCTTGTCGGTTGTCTGGCCCGCTCGGTTCTGTCATCTCGGTCTCCGATCGCCCTCCATGATCTTCGCCACGAAGACGGATTTGCCGTAGGTCTCGAACGACCATTTCATGGTATCCGAGAGCACGCCCATAACCTCATCATAGTCGCCGAAAATTTCCGTGCTCATGCGCCCGGGATAAACTTCCAGCCCGGTTTGTTCCAGGCGCGCGATGAGGTCTTTTATCGGCTGTTTATATTCCTCTTTCAGGGGATAACAGCTGAGTTGTACAGAAAGATACATGATGCCTCCTTTCAGGTCAGTGACCCTGGTCAATTGCCAACATTAGTAGCCCATGGCCGACGAGGTGCTTCTCCTCGGGTCCGCACCACCGTGCCGGATTCCTTGAGCATCGATCAGGATACTCTGGATGGCGCCCATGGCAGATCCGCCGACCACCTTATGCCCCCGCTCTTCCAGTAGCCGGATGGTGTCCGGGCTGATGCCCTGTTCGATCCGGATTTCATCCGGCAGCCACTGGTGATGCATACGGGGTGCGCTCACGGCGGTCTGTATGTTCATTCCATGATCAATCACATTGAGGATCACCTGCAAGGTGGTGGTTATAATCCTCGAGCCACCCGGGCTGCCGGTTACCAGCACATTCTTGCCTTCCTTTTTCACGATCGTGGGCGACATGGAGCTCAACATGCGCTTACCTGGCTCAACCTTGTTGGCTTCGCCGCCGATCAGGCCGTAGGCGTTCGGCACGCCCGGCTTGGCGCTGAAATCGTCCATTTCGTTGTTCAGCAGGAAGCCCGCGCCTTTTACCGTAATGCCGGATCCGTAACTGAAATTGATGGTGTAGGTGTTGGACACCGCGTTGCCCCATTTGTCCACCACGGAAAAATGGGTAGTCTCCGGGCTTTCCCAGGCCGCCGGCTGGCCCGGATTGATCTCGCTGGCCGGCCGCGCCCTTTCAGGGTCAATGCCTTTGCGGAGTTCTTCTGCGTAGCCTTTGCTGGTGAGCCCCGCCAACGGTACATCTACATAATCGGTGTCGCCCAGGTATTTCGAGCGATCGGCATAGGCCAGCTTCATGGCTTCCGCCATATGATGGATCGAATCAGCGGAGTTAGGGCCGAATTCGGCCATGGGAAAGCCTTCCAGGATATTCAGGATCTGGACAATGTGGGTGCCCCCGGAAGAGGGTGGTGACATGGAGAAAATATCGTACCCGCGATAGTTGCCGTGAACCGGAGTTCGAACCACCGGGGAATAATCTTTCAGGTCCTGCAAGGTGATCAGGCCATCGTACCGATCCATCTCACTGGCGATCAGTTCGGCCGTTTCGCCCTCGTAAAAGCCCTTTACGCCGTCATCGGAAACGCGCTGGAGCGTCGCGGCCAGTTCCGGCTGGCGAAAGCGCTCGCCGGGCTGCCAGGCGCTGCCGTCTTCCTTATAAAAGGTTTCACGGGTGGCCGGCCAGCGCTCAAGCCTGTCCCGGGCCTGTTCCAGCCCCTCGGTGAAGCGCTGGGGTACGATGAAGCCATCCCTCGCAAGTTTGATAGCCGGCGCCAGCGCCTCTTTCAGGGTAATGGTGCCGTGCCGTTCCAGCGCCAGTGCCAGGCCAGCGACGGTCCCGGGTACGCCAGCGGCCAGGTGGGTAAAGCGGCTGCGGTTTTGAACCACGTTTCCGGATTCGTCCTGGAACATGGTTTCAGTCGCGGCAGCGGGCGCTTTCTCCCGATAATCGATGGCTTCCGGATCTGAGCCGTCGCCTTTGGAAATCAGCATGAAGCCGCCCCCGCCAATATTGCCGGAGCGGGGCTGGGTGACTGCCAGGGCAAAGCCCGCTGTTACTGCGGCATCTATGGCATTGCCGCCGTTCTTCAGTACCTCGAGGGCAACCTCCGTGGCCAGTGTATGGCTGGTGGCAACCATGCCCTGGCTCGCAGTAACCGGGTGAAATCGCTCGCCCTCAAGAATGGCTTGCCCGAAGACCGGGCCTGCGGCCATCAAAAAGGCCAGGACCGCTACAATCGAAACGCGGCCTGAGCGCCCCCTGGCGAGGTTTTTGGTTGTACGTTGGTAGAGGCCTCTGTCCATATCTCCATTCCTCGTTTCTGGCGTTCAGATAGGCTATGATAGCCGGTCATTTTCATAGGTGCGTACCGTTAACCTGCCGTTAATGCCGGTGGTGATTCCCCGACGCACCTGCTTTCCCGGATTTCAGTTAAGGAAAGGCTGTCATGGAGCATACCTATCGTCTTGTGATTTCCTGCCCCGACCGGGTGGGAATTGTCGCCAAGGTGAGTAATTTTCTATCCACGTACAATGGCTGGATTACCGAGGCAAGTCACCACTCGGATACTCACACCGGCTGGTTTTTTATGCGGCACGAGATCAAGGCTACCTCGATTCCCTTCGGCCTGGACCAGTTCCGCGCCGCGTTCGAGCCGATTGCCCGCGAATTCAACATGAACTGGCACATTGCCGATTCGGCCCAGCCCAAGAAAGTCATACTGATGTGCAGCAAGGAATCCCACTGCGTTGGCAGACCTTCTGTACCGCTGGCACAGCAACGAGATCAATGCCGAGATTGTGGCGGTCATCTCCAACCACGACGATCTGCGCCGGATGGTGGAATGGCACGAGATTCCCTACCACCATGTGCCGGTCAGCAAGGAAAACAAGGCGGAAGCCTTTGCCCATATCGATGAGCTGTTCGAGAAATACGAAGCCGATGTGGTGGTGCTGGCCCGTTACATGCAGATCCTGCCGGGCGAGCTTTGCCAGAAATATTCGGGCAAGGTCATCAACATCCATCACAGCTTCCTGCCGTCTTTCGCAGGTGCACGCCCCTATCATCAGGCCTACAGCCGGGGTGTAAAACTGATTGGTGCCACCTGCCACTATGTGACCCAGGACCTCGACGAGGGCCCGATCATCGAGCAGGACGTTATCCGGATCACCCACAGCGATTCCATCGAGGATATGGTTCGCCTGGGTAAGGATGTGGAGAAGAACGTGCTGGCCCGGGGCCTGCGTTCGCACATCGAAGACCGGGTGATTACCTACGAAAACAAGACAGTGGTGTTTGATTAAGGCTGCCTCACAGTTGCCCCGGAGAGGGTGCGACTGTGGTAGACTTGGCGGCTTGTTGAAGAATAACTATGGGGCCCGGAAACGGCCCTGATACGACTTCCAGATAACGCAAAGGAACCTTTCTCGATGGGTGAGTTAGCCAAAGAGATCCTGCCGGTCAATATTGAAGACGAGTTAAAACAGTCCTACCTCGATTACGCCATGAGCGTGATCGTCGGGCGGGCCCTTCCGGATGTGAGGGACGGCCTCAAGCCGGTTCACCGTCGCGTTCTGTTCGCCATGTCCGAACTGAACAACGACTGGAACAAGGCCTACAAGAAGTCAGCCCGTGTGGTGGGTGACGTCATTGGTAAATACCACCCCCACGGTGACTCTGCGGTATACGACACCATCGTACGTATGGCCCAGCCGTTCTCCCTGCGGTATCCCCTGGTCGACGGCCAGGGTAACTTTGGTTCCATCGACGGTGATAACGCGGCAGCCATGCGTTACACCGAGATCCGCATGGAGAAGATCGCCCACTCCCTGCTGGCGGACCTGGACAAGGAAACGGTCGATTTCGTCGATAACTACGACGGCACCGAGCGGATTCCCGAGGTTCTGCCCACCCGGGTGCCGAACCTGCTGGTGAACGGTTCCTCCGGTATTGCCGTGGGTATGGCGACCAATATTCCGCCTCATAACCTGACGGAAGTCGTAAGCGGTTGTCTGGCGCTGATTGATAATCCGGATCTGACCATCGATGAGCTGATGGATTCATTCCGGGCCCGGATTTCCCGACCGAGGGCATCATCAATGGCCGTGCCGGCATCGTGGAGGCCTACCGTACCGGCCGTGGCCGTATCTATATTCGTGCCCGTCACGAGATCGAGCACGATAACAAGACCAATCGCGATGCCATCATCATCACCGAGCTGCCGTATCAGCTGAACAAGGCCCGCCTGATCGAGAAGATCGCGAGCTGGTGAAAGAGAAGCGTCTTGAAGGTATCTCCGAGCTGCGGGACGAATCCAACAAGGAAGGTATTCGGGTGGTGATCGAGCTGCGTCGGGGTGAAAACCCGGACGTTGTGATCAACAACCTGTTTGCCCAGACCCAGCTGGAAACCGTATTCGGCATCAACATGGTCGGCCTGATCAACGGTGAGCCGAAAACCCTGAATCTGAAGCAGTTGCTGGATGCGTTTGTTCGTCACCGTCGTGAAGTGGTGACCCGCCGGACCATCTATGAGTTGCGCAAGGCCCGCGAGCGCGGCCATATTCTGGAAGGTCTGACCGTTGCTCTGGCCAACATCGACGAGATTATCGAGCTGATCAAGGCCTCGCCGTCCGCTGCCGAAGCGAAGGAAAAGCTGATTGCCAGGGGCTGGTCCCCGGGCGATGTGCTGGCCATGCTCGAACGTGCCGGCCAGGATGCCTGCCGTCCGGACGATCTGCCGGAAATCTACGGTCTGCGTGGAGGTCTGTACCATCTTTCTCCGGAACAGGCTCAGGCGATCCTGGATCTGCGCCTGCACCGTCTGACCGGTCTGGAAACCGAGAAGCTCCAGAACGAATACAAGGAAATCCTCGACAAGATTGCCGACCTGCTGGATATCCTGGGCGACCCCGAGCGGTTGCTCCAGGTAATCCGGGAAGAGCTGGAAGCCATCGTTACCGAATTTGGTGACGAGCGTCGTACCGAAATCACCAGTTCCCGTCGCGACCTGACCATCGCCGACCTGATTGATGAGGAAGACCTGGTGGTAACCATCTCCCACAGCGGTTACGCCAAGACCCAGGCGGTGGAAGATTACCAGGCCCAGCGCCGGGGCGGTCGCGGCAAGGCAGCGACCTCCATGAAGGACGAAGACTTCGTTGAGAAGCTGCTGGTTGCCAACTCCCACGACACGATTCTGTGTTTCTCCAACCGTGGCAAGGTTTACTGGCTGCGGGTATTCGAGATTCCGCGTGCCAGCAGGGCGTCCCGCGGACGGCCCATGGTGAATATCCTGCCGCTGGATGAGGGTGAGCGTATTACCACCTTCCTGCCGGTTCGTGACTACCCGGAAGACCAGTTTGTGCTGATGGCGACTTCCGCCGGTGTGGTCAAGAAAACCCCGTTGCCGAACTTCTCGCGTCCGCGCAGCAGCGGCCTGATTGCCCTGAACCTCGATGAAGGCGATACCCTGATCGGTGCGGCCATCACCAAGGGCGACGCCGAGGTCATGCTGTTCTCGACCGCTGGCAAGGCCGTGCGTTTCAACGAAGAAGCCGTTCGCCCGATGAGCCGGACAGCCCGTGGTGTTCGCGGTATCAAGATGCCGGAAGGTCACCATGTGGTGTCGCTGATTATTCCGCAGGAAGGCGGGGTGCTTCTGACCGCCTCTGAAAACGGCTACGGCAAGCGCACAGCCATCGACGAGTTCCCAACCTACAGCCGCGGTAGCCAGGGTGTTATCGCCATGCAGTGTTCCGAGCGGAACGGTAATCTCGTGACCGCGCTACAGCTGTTCGACGGCGATGAAATGATGCTGATCTCTGACAAGGGCACGCTGGTGCGTACCCGGACAGATGAAGTGTCCGTTCTGAGCCGGAACACCCAGGGCGTGCGCCTGATCAAGCTGAGTCAGGAAGACGAGCGGCTGGTGGGCGTTGAGCGGATCGCGGAAACCGACGATGAAGAGCTCGACAGCGAAGGCAACCCGATCGTTGCCGACGAGAGCCCGGAAGAAGGCCAAGAAGGCCAAGAAGGCGAGAGTGCCGGCGACGAATAAGCCGGCACTGCCACAGACAGATTCAGTAAGACTTGAGAGAAAGCAGCAACATGAGCAGGGCGTATAACTTTTGTGCAGGTCCGGCCACCTTGCCGGAGAGCGTGCTTCGTCAGGCGCGGGATGAAATGCTCGACTGGCGCGGTACCGGCATGTCAGTGATGGAAATGAGCCATCGTAGTGACGAGTTTGTTCAGATTGCCGAGACTGCAGAAAAGGATCTGCGTGAACTGGCCGGCGTGTCGGATGATTACGCCGTTCTGTTTATGCAGGGTGGGGCGTCCAGCCAGTTTGCCACCATTCCGCTGAATCTGCTGGGTGAAAACGGCTCCGCGGATTACGTGAACACTGGCATCTGGTCCAAAAAGGCCATTGCCGAGGCCAGTCGCTATGGCAAGGTGAACGTGGTGGCGAGTTCGGAAGACAGTGGTTTTACCACGATTCCGGATCAATCCTCCTGGCAGACCAGTGCCGATGCGGCGTACCTGCACTACACCCCCAACGAGACCATCGGTGGTCTGGAATTCGATTTTGTTCCGGAGAGCCCGGACACGCCCCTGGTTGCCGACATGTCCTCTTCAATGCTGTCGAGGCCGGTAGACGTCTCCAGATTCGGCGTGATCTACGCCGGTGCCCAGAAGAACATCGGTCCCTCAGGATTGGTGGTGGTCATTATTCGCAAGGATCTCCTGGGCAAGGCCCGAAAGGAGACCCCCACCATGATGAACTATCAGGTGATTGCGGATAACGGCTCCATGTACAACACCCCGGCCACCTACTCCTGGTACCTGGCCGGTCTGGTGTTCAAGTGGCTGAAAGAGCAGGGCGGCGTGAAGGCGATGGGCGAGATCAACCTGCGCAAAGCTCGCAAGCTCTACGACTTTATCGATACCAACGAGTTTTACGCCAACCCGATTGACCCACGCTTCCGTTCCTGGATGAACGTGCCGTTCACCCTGGCTGATGACGCCCTGAACGGCGAGTTCCTGAAAGGTGCCAATGCCCGTGGCCTGCTGAACCTGGCCGGACACCGTTCGGTTGGCGGGATGCGTGCAAGCATCTACAACGCAATGCCCGAGTCGGGGGTTGATGCGCTGATTGACTACATGACCGAATTTGCGAAGGAGCGTGGCTGATCATGAGTGACGAGCAGGTTCGGCTCGGAGAGCTGCGGGACGAGATCGATCAGATTGATCAGAAGATCATGGAGCTGATCAGTGCCAGGGCCGCCTGTGCCCAGGAAGTGGCCCACGTAAAAACGACTGCCAATCCGGGGCAGGACGTTTTCTTCTATCGCCCTGAGCGGGAAGCCCAGGTGCTTCGGCGCATCAAGGAACAGAACCCGGGGCCGCTGTCCGGTGAGGAAATGGCCCGTCTGTTCCGGGAAATCATGTCCGCCTGCCTGGCGTTGGAAAAGCCCATGCACATTGCCTTCCTGGGGCCGATCGGCACCTTCACCCAGGCGGCAGCGCTCAAGCATTTCGGTCACTCGGTGGTCAGCGTGCCACTACCGGCCATTGATGCGGTGTTCCGTGAGGTAGAATCCGGCGCAGCCCATTACGGCGTAGTACCGGTGGAAAACTCCACTGAGGGAATGATCAACCACACCCTCGATATGTTCATGTCCTCGCCGCTGAAGATCTGTGGCGAGGTTCAGTTGCGGATTCATCATCACCTCCTGGTGTGTCCGAAGCACGGCGATCAGGAGATTACCCGGATTTACTCCCACCAGCAGTCCTTTGCCCAGTGCCGCCAGTGGCTGGATACCCATCGCTACGGCATTGAGCGGGTCACCGTCTCCAGCAATGCGGAAGCCGCCCGTCGCGCCGCCGAGGAGCCGGGCACGGCAGCCATTGCCGGTGATATGGCCGCCGAGCTGTACGGCCTGGAGAAGCTGGCGAACAGCATTGAGGATCGCCCGGACAATACCACCCGATTCCTGATCATCGGCCGGGAGGAAGTGCCGGCCAGCGGTCACGACAAGTCATCCATTCTGGTGTCCATGCGCAACAAGCCTGGAGCCCTGTATCAGCTCCTCGAGCCCTTCCACCGTCACGGTCTCAGCCTGACCAGGATCGAAACACGACCGTCGCCCAGTGGTACCTGGGCCTATGTGTTCTACATCGATTTCGAGGGGCACGTGGAAGATGAGCAGGTCCGGAAGGTGCTGGCAGAAGTGGACGAAGAGGCCGTTGAGCTCAAGCGCCTGGGTTCCTACCCGATTGGCGTGCTTTGAGTATCCGCACCTGCGTTTCTGAGAAAGTAGTGTCGAGGACGATTTATGGCCATTGATTACCAGAGTCTGGCGGTTCGCGGCGTACAGGCGCTCTCACCCTACCAGCCAGGCAAGCCGATCGAAGAGCTGGCCCGTGAGCTGGGTCTCAACCCGGCGGAAATCATCAAGCTTGCCAGCAACGAGAACCCGCTCGGGCCCAGCGAAAAGGCCCTTGCGGCAGCGCGGCAGGCGTTATCCGAACTCTGTCTGTACCCCGATGGCAACGGATTCAATCTGAAGCAGGCGTTGTCGAAGCGTCTGAACGTTGGCATGAATCAGATTACCCTGGGTAACGGATCCAACGATGTTCTGGAAGTGATCACCCGTTGTTTCGCTGATGCAGATTCCGAGGTCGTTTTCTCCCAGTACGCGTTCGCCGTTTATCCCCTGGTGACTCAGGCCATCGGCGCCAACGGTGTGTCTGTACCTGCCCGGGAGTGGGGGCACGATCTGGATGCCATGGCTGCGGCGGTTACCGATCGCACTCGCCTGGTGTTTGTCGCCAACCCGAACAACCCCACGGGCACGGTTCACACGGCGGATGCCATTGAGGCGTTCCTGAACAGGATTCCGGAGAACGTGCTTGTGGTCCTGGATGAGGCCTACTGCGAATACCTGACCGGAGAGCAATACCCGGACGGTGTTGAGCTGCTGGCCCGCTTTCCGAATCTCATCGTATGCCGCACCTTTTCTAAAGCCTGGGGGTTGGCGGCTTTGCGGGTCGGGTACAGCATCAGCTCCCCGGCCATCGCGGATATTCTGAACCGGGTGCGCCAGCCGTTTAACGTCGATACGGTTGCCCTGTCTGCGGCCACGGCTGTGCTTGAGGATGAAGACTATCTCCAGCGTTCCCGGGATGTGAACACAGCCGGCCTGCGTCAGTTGCAGGAGGCATTCGACCGGATGGGGCTCAGCTACATCCCGTCAGCCGGGAACTTCGTTGCCGTGGAAGTGGGGGAGCAGGCCATGGGCGTGTACCAGTCCCTGCTGGCCCACGGCGTGATTGTCCGGCCCATCGGCGGTTATGGCATGCCCCGGCATCTCCGGGTTTCTGTCGGGCTTCCGGAAGAAAACGAGCGCTTTATTGATGCACTGGCGCAGGCCCTGGCGGCCTCGGGGTTGAGCGACTGATATGGCGCCGTCCGAGCCTCTGTTTAAAAGGGTAGCTGTGATTGGCCTGGGGCTGATTGGCGGCTCCCTGGCCTGCGCGATCCGACGTAACGGGCTGGCGGGCACAGTTGTTGGTACAGATCAGCGCGAGGAAGAGCTACAACTCGGCAAAGAGCTGGGTGTAATTGATCAGTCCGCTGCTTCGATCGCCGATGCTGTCCGGGGGGCAGACCTGGTTGTGCTGGCCGTTCCTGTACGGGCTACTCGCAAGGTGCTTGAGCAGGTTCGCCCGGCACTGGAACCGGATGCGGTACTCACTGACGTGGGCAGCACCAAATCCAGTTTCGTGACGGATGTTGAGGCGGTGTTTGGCGGCCTGTCTCCATATGTCATTCCCGGTCATCCCATTGCCGGTTCCGAGAAAAGCGGCATTCGGGCGGCCAATCCCGAGTTGTTCGCCAACCACAAGGTCATTCTTACGCCGCCTGACGACGTCAGTCAGCCACACCTTGCCCGGCTTAAAGCACTGTGGGAGGGCTGTGGCGCCACGGTGCTGACCATGTCGGTGGCGTATCACGATGAGGTGTTGGCAGCTACGAGCCACTTGCCACACCTTATTGCGTTCTCCCTGGTGGATACCCTGGCGGGTGAAGATGAGAACATGGATATTTTTCGCTATGCCGCCGGAGGCTTCAGGGACTTTACCCGGATTGCGGCCAGTGATCCGGTGATGTGGCACGATATCTTTCTGTCGAACCGCGATGCGGTTCTGCGTGTGATTGACCATTTTACCCACGACCTCGAACAACTGCGCACTGCCATTGCCAATCAGGACAGCGCCACGTTGTTGCGGGTTTTCAGTCGCGCCAAGGCGGCGCGTGAACATTTTTCGAAGATGCTCTCAGGACAGGCTTACGTGACAAACAACAGTGAAAAGCAGGTAACGTTCCGTCTTCAGCCCGGTGGCGCGATTACCGGTGATATCCGGGTGCCCGGCGACAAGTCGATGTCGCACCGTTCGATAATGCTGGGTGCGCTGGCTGACGGTGTTACCGAGGTGAAGGGGTTTCTGGAAGGTGAAGACAGCCTGGCCACGCTTCAGGCGTTCCGGGATATGGGCGTGACTATCGAAGGCCCGGATGACGGCTTTGTGCGGATCCACGGCGTTGGCATGCACGGGCTGCAGGCGCCAAGGGGGCCGTTGTACCTGGGTAACTCCGGAACGGCCATGCGGTTGTTTGCGGGGTTGCTGGCAGCCCAGCCCTTTGATTCCGAGCTGACCGGCGATGCGAGTCTCTCCGGTCGCCCGATGGGGCGGGTTGCCGATCCGCTCCGGGCCATGGGTGCCGTGATTGATACCGCGGAAGGTGGTCGCCCGCCACTGAAAATCCGTGGCGGCCAGAAGCTGTCCGGTATTCATTACGAAATGCCGGTGGCCAGCGCCCAGGTGAAATCGTGCCTCCTGCTCGCCGGTCTTTACGCAGAGGGCAGTACATCGGTGACCGAGCCGGCTCCCACCCGCGATCACACCGAGCGCATGCTGGCGGGCTTTGGCTACCACGTTCACCGGGACGGTGCGACAGCCAGTGCCAGTGGTGGCGGCAAACTGACGGCGACCAATATTGATGTGCCTGCCGATATCTCGTCGTCCGCCTTTTTCCTGGTAGCAGCGAGTATCGCTCCGGGATCCGATCTGGTCCTTCGCCATGTGGGAATGAACCCGACCCGGGTCGGTGTGATCAACATCCTGAATCAGATGGGCGCCAGCATTGAGATTCTGGACGAGCGCGAAATCGGTGGCGAGCCGGTCGCTGACCTGCGGGTCCGCTCGGCGGAGTTGCAGGGTATCGATATTCCTGAAGATCAGGTGCCCCTCGCCATTGACGAATTCCCGGTACTGTTCATTGCCGCCGCATGCGCTAAAGGCCGAACGGTACTGCGGGGCGCGGAGGAGCTTCGGGTCAAGGAAAGCGACCGTATCCAGGTAATGGCGGACGGCCTGGTCGCTCTGGGTGTGGAAACCACCGTAACGCCGGACGGCATCATCATCGATGGCGGCCAGACCATCGGTGGCGGCACCGTGAACAGCCATGGAGACCATCGGATTGCCATGTCTTTCGCGGTGGCATCGCTCCGCGCCGAGGGAGAGATCACAGTCACCGACTGTGCGAACGTGGCTACATCTTTCCCGGGATTTGTGGAACTTGCGCAAGGTACGGGAATCAATATCTCAGCCGAGGGGGCTGAATAATGGTGGATAGCAGTGCGCCGGTGATTACCGTGGACGGCCCCGGGGGTTCCGGCAAAGGTACGATTACCCAGATGCTGGCCCGAAAGCTGGGCTGGCACCTGCTTGACAGTGGTGCCCTGTATCGGCTGACGGCGTTGGCCGCGGTTCGTCAGGGTGTGTCCCTGGACGATGAAGCCGGCCTGGTGAACGTTGCTGCCGGACTGGATGTGGCGTTCGAGCCCACGCCGGCAGGGGAGCCGGTGAAAGTCATTCTGGCAGGGCAGGATGTGACCGCAGATATACGTACAGAGTCGGCGGGCGATAACGCCTCTAAGGTGGCTGTGATGCAGCCGGTCCGGGATGCACTATTGCAGCGCCAGCGCGACTTCCGGCAGGCGCCGGGCCTGGTGGCCGATGGCCGTGACATGGGGACGGTGGTGTTTCCGGATGCGCCGGTGAAAATCTTCCTGACGGCAAGCGCCGAGGAGAGGGCTCAGCGGCGCTATAGCCAGTTGAAGGACGCGGGTGTCGATGTTAACATTGACGCCCTTTTAGAGGAGATACGGGTTCGTGATGAACGGGATATGAACCGTTCCGCAGCCCCTCTCAAGCCCGCAGATGATGCGCAAGTCATTGATTCTACGGGATTGAGTATAGAAGAGGTGTTGGACAGGTGTATGGCTGCAGCAGGCCAGGCCTGACCACACCTTTTTGTCGTTGAAATGCCGGATGTAGCGCTATCTGCCAGCCACAGGCTTAATCCGGAACTTGTTAACAGACCGTGTTGCTGGTGGCACGGAGTACACTTGCGTTGATCATATAGGACTCATAATGAGCGAGAGCTTTGCGGATCTTTTTGAAGAAAGCCTAAAAGAAATTGACATGCAACCGGGTTCCATCGTCCAGGGAACCGTTGTAGACGTCGATAACGACTGGGTCACCGTTAACGCCGGACTGAAGTCCGAAGGCGTTATCCCCGCCTCCCAGTTCCTTAACGAAAAAGGCGAGTTGGAAATTGCTATCGGCGACGTTGTCGATGTAGCTCTCGACGCTGTTGAAGACGGCTTCGGTGAGACCCGTCTGTCCCGTGAAAAGGCCAAGCGTGCAGAAGCCTGGAAGGTACTCGAGAAGTCCTTCGAAGCTGAGGAAGTGGTTAAAGGTATCATCAACGGTAAGGTCAAGGGTGGTTTCACCGTCGATCTGGCCGGTATCCGTGCCTTCCTGCCTGGCTCGCTGGTAGACGTTCGTCCGGTTCGCGACACCGCGCACCTGGAGAACAAAGAACTCGAATTCAAGGTTATCAAGCTCGACCAGAAGCGTAACAACGTGGTTGTTTCCCGCCGCGCCGTTCTGGAAGCTGAAAACAGTGCTGAGCGTGAAGCTCTGCTGGAAACCCTGACCGAGGGTATGGAAATCAAGGGTATCGTCAAGAACCTGACCGACTACGGCGCGTTCGTAGACCTGGGTGGTGTTGACGGCCTGCTGCACATTACCGATATGGCCTGGAAGCGCATCAAGCATCCGAGCGAAATCGTTAATGTTGGCGACGAAATCAGCGTCAAGGTTCTGAAGTTCGACCGTGAGCGCAACCGTGTTTCTCTCGGCCTGAAGCAGCTGGGCGAAGATCCCTGGGTTGATATCAAGGGTCGTTACCCGGAAGGCTCCAAGGTCAAGGCACGCGTTACCAACCTGACCGACTACGGCTGCTTTGCTGAGCTAGAAGAGGGTGTTGAAGGTCTGGTTCACGTTTCCGAAATGGATTGGACCAACAAGAACATCCATCCGTCCAAGGTTGTCCAGGTAGGCGACGAAGTGGACGTGATGATTCTGGATATCGACGAAGAGCGTCGTCGTATTTCCCTGGGTATCAAGCAGTGTGTATCCAACCCGTGGGAAGATTTCTCCAGCAACTTCAACAAGGGCGACCGCATCTCCGGTAAGATCAAGTCAATCACTGACTTCGGTATCTTCATCGGTCTGGATGGCGGCATCGACGGTCTGGTTCACCTGTCTGACATCAGCTGGAACGAGACTGGCGAAGAAGCGGTTCGTGAATACAAGAAGGGTGACGAAGTTGAAACCGTTATCCTGTCTGTTGATCCGGAGCGTGAGCGTATCTCCCTGGGTATCAAGCAGCTCGAGAGCGATCCGTTCGCCGAGTTTGTACAGCTGAACGACAAGGGCTCCATTGTTAAGGGCACCGTGTCTGCAGTTGATGCCAAGGCAGCTACCATTGCCCTGAACGACGAAGTTGAAGCGGTACTGAAAGCCTCTGAGATCAGCCGTGACCGTGTTGAAGACGCACGCAACGCGCTGAAGGAAGGCGAGGAAGTTGAAGCGAAGATCATTAGCATCGACCGCAAGAACCGCATCATCAACCTGTCTGTGAAGTCCAAAGACGTTGAGGACGACAAGCAGGCACTGGAAAACGTGCGGACCAAGACTGCGGAAACTTCTTCTGGTGCGACCACCATCGGTGATCTCATCAAGGAGCAGATGCAGCAGCAAAACGCCAACAAGGACTGAATTTCCGGTTGGTACGAAAAAAACGGGCTCTAAGAGCCCGTTTTTTTTGTGTTTTTTTCTGGTTTGGCTAAACTAGGTAGTCATGGGAATCCGGTAACCGACGGCCGAATAAAAACGAAAGAGGGAAACGCCTCATGACGAAGTCCGAACTGGTCGAGTTGATTGCTTCCAAGCAGACTCAGCTCTCCGTTAAAGATGTCGAACTGGCTGTAAAAACCATCATTGAGCACATGTCCCAGTCGCTTGCGGATGGTCAGAGAATAGAAATCCGGGGATTTGGCAGTTTTTCCCTTCACCACCGGGCCGCGCGTACCGGTCGCAACCCGAAAACCGGTGAAGCCGTTCAGCTACCAGCCAAGTATGTGCCGCACTTCAAACCCGGCAAGGAATTGAGAGAGCAGGTCAACGACAGCTTGAAGAAAGGCTTTTAACAGCTGCTCAGGGAACGCGTATAATTCGGGCTTTTAAGCCCTTTGGGAGTGCTATCGCTATGGCAGGATTGCAGAAGATCCTCATTATTCTGTTGGTTTTGGTCCTGGTTCTGCTGGCACTGGTATTCTCGCTCAACAATCAAATGGCAGTCTCCCTCAACTTCCTGCTGTTTGAAACCCAACCTCATGGTGTTGCCGTCTGGATTATCATGGCATTTGTTGTCGGTGCTCTCGTTGGCGTACTGATGACCATGCTGGCCACCGTTCGTACCTCGGTGTCCCGCCGAACCCTTCAGAAACGACTTGATCGTGCCGAGCAGGCATTGGAGAAATCCAGGGCCCAGAACGACCGGACTCTTTAATGGATATCGTACTTCAGTGGCTGCTGTTGACAGTTGCAGTCGCCGTTGGCTGGCTTGTGGGCCGGCTGGGAGCAATGACAGCCGATCGGGCAAAACGGTTTCCGACGAGGAATCGGTGAAAGGACCGTCTCCAGTTCCTGTTCACTAACTACTCGACCAGGCTGTTGAGAACTTCGTCCAGTCCCTTGCAGTCAACAAGGATACGGTCAGCCTGCACCTTTCCATTGGCAGTCACTTTCGCAACAAGGGCGAAACCGATCGGGCCATACTTGATCCACCAGAACCTGTTGGCCAGGCCCGAACTTCCCACGCGTTTCTCGCCACAGGTAACCCTGGAGCTTGCCCGGGATTACCTTGAAGGCGGGTCTGCTGGATCGCGCGGAGGCACTGCTGCACCAGTTGATGGGCGACAAGGATTACGGGCGGCATTCCTCCCAGCAGCTGATTGACCTTTACCAGCAAGAGAAGGAATGGGCTAAAGCCGCCGAAGTCGCACGGACCCTGACCCGTGGGCGATCGCTGACCCGGCCAATGTTCAAGGTGCTGGCCTATCCTGACATGCGAGCTGTCCGAAGAATCCCTGAAACACGACGATCCGCTGGGCTGCCCAGAAGCTGGCCAAGGAAGCGCTTGAATACGATCGCTCCTGCGTGCGAGCCAACCTGATTCTGATGAAGCTTCTGGTTCGTCAGGGCAGTTATCGCGAAGCCGGCAACCAGTGCCTGAAAGTGTTTGACCAGAACGCCGAGTTCGGGCCGGAAGCGATCGACCGCTTGATGAAGCTTGAGCACGAACATGGCGACATTGGCCGGCTGGCGAAAAAGCTGCGCAAACTATACGAAAACTATCCGAGTACCAGTCTGCTGCTGGCCCTCGTGGAATCCGTAGAGCGCGCCTCCGGGCGGACCGGCAGCCATCGACTTGTTGAGAAAGAACTGGAAACCCGCCCGAGTGTTCGTGGTCTGCTCACGGCTGGTGGAGATGGCCGGCTACGAGAAGGCATGACCACCGATGAGGGTAGGCTGGTGAGCCGCATTGGCCACCTGATACTGGCCAACCGTCCGGTTTATCGCTGTGTCAGTTGTGGCTTTTCCGGTCGTCAGCTCCACTGGCTGTGCCCGAGCTGCAAGCAGTGGGAAACCGTCCGCCCGATTCAGGGTGTTGAAGCCGAATAAACCTTTACCGAATTTCCGCAGGACAAGTGAACGTGCAAACCGCCAACGATCCCAAGATCATCGTCGCCCTCGACTTCCCCTCCCAGAATCCGGCCCTCGAGCTGGTCGACAAACTGGACCCGGCTAAATGTCGCCTGAAAGTGGGCAAGGAGCTGTTCACCCGCTCCGGCCCGCAACTGGTCGAGGGGTTGCAGAAGCGTGGATTCGAGGTGTTCCTGGATCTGAAATTCCACGACATCCCCAACACTACATCGGCGGCTGTTGCAGCCGCGGCCGACCTGGGTGTCTGGATGGTGAACGTCCATGCCTCTGGTGGCGAGAAAATGATGACCGCCTGCCGGGAGCGTCTTGAAGCTTTCGGGGCGGATCGCCCGCTTCTGATCGCCGTCACCGTCCTAACCAGCATGAACGCCGACGACCTGGCCGGCATCGGCATCACCGATTCCCCGGAAGCCCAGGTATCCCGCCTGGCGACCCTCACAAAAAACTGCGGCCTCGACGGCGTCGTCTGTTCTGCGCAGGAGGCACCGAAGCTCAAAACTGAGCAGGGCGCCGACTTCAAGTTGATTACCCCGGGGATTCGACCGCTGACCGCTGACAAAGGCGATCAGCAGCGCATCATGACGCCTACAGATGCCCTCAAAGCCGGTTCCGATTACCTTGTGATCGGCCGACCGATTACTCAGGCGTCTGACCCGTTGGCGGCCTTGGAGGCTATTCACTCCGAGGTGATAGGACTCTGATCTGTTCGGGCCTTTGAATTCTGCCCCAGCCTTCGAACTTGGGAGCTGGTGCTGTGGGGGCGCCCTCCCAAAAACCGCTACGAGCACGTCCATGTGCGCTTGGCTGTGGCCATCCATGGCCACAGACATTTTTGGGAGGGCGCCCCCACAGCACCGTTCTGGTCGTAGCAGTTATAGTCCGCTTTTTGCACAGCACTCTAGTAGGCAGAGCCCGTTGAGTCGTGTTGTGTCGTTAGCTGCTGATTTTCTTTTGATTCGGTATATCTGAGTCGTCTGAACGGGCCGGCCAGCAGGTCTTTCCAAAACTGTAGAGGGCCAGGGATGGCCCGATTCAAGCGCACACGGATGTGCTTGTAGCGTGTTTTGGAAAGACCTGCTGGCTTGCCCGGCCCTAAAACATGAAGGCTAGGGCAGGGCTTGCTATCAACAACCGAAGTCAGAACCGAAAAGCGGGGCAATAAAAAACCCGCTAACTCAAAGAATTAGCGGGCTTTCAGAATAGTGGCTCCCCGAGCTGGGCTCGAACCAGCGACAAACGGATTAACAGTCCGTTGCTCTACCAACTGAGCTATCGGGGAACGTCGTCGTGTGACGAGGCGCGTATATTAAGTTGGCAATACCGCCCCGTCAACCCCTGGCCAGAACTTTTTAGCCAAGCGCTTTCTGCAGACGTTCGATAGCCTTTTCCAGGTTCTCCATGCTGGTGGCGAAGCTCAGGCGCATGTGGCCGGGGCAGCCGAAGGCTGACCCCGGGACCAGTGCCACGCCGGCATCGGTCAGCAATTTCTCGGCGAATTCAACGTCGGTGCTGACGCTGGAATCGGCGTCGATAGCGCCCTGGAAGCTGGGGAACACGTAGAAGGTACCGTCGCCGTTCAGGCACTCAACGCCCGGCAGCTTGTTCAGGGCCTCTACCAGCCAGTCGTGGCGTTCCTTGAATGCCTTGACCATCTCGCCCACGCAGGCCTGATCACCATCAAGCGCAGCTTGTGCCGCTGCCTGGGAGATGGAGGCCGGGTTGGAGGTGCTCTGGGACTGGATCTTCTTCATGGCACCGATGATTTTCGCCGGGCCAGCCGCGTAGCCGATACGCCAGCCAGTCATGGAGTAGGCTTTGGATACGCCATTCAGCACGAAGGTACGGTCATACAGTTCAGGCGTCGCGTTCAGGATGTTGCAGAACGGCTTGCCGGTCCACAGGATCGGTTCGTACATGTCGTCAGTGGCGATCATGATGTTCGGGTGCTTCTTCAGCACCTCGCCGATGGCCTGCAGCTCTTCCAGGGTGTAGGCCATGCCGCTCGGGTTCGAGGGGCTGTTGATCACGAACAGGCGGGTACGCTCGGTGATGGCGTTTTCCAGCTGCTCCGGCGTGATCTTGAAGCGGGTTTCGGCGCCGGTTTCGATAATGACCGGTTTGCCCTCGGCCACCAGCACCATGTCCGGGTAGGAAACCCAGTAGGGTGCCGGGATGATGGCTTCGTCACCCGGGTTCAGTGTGGCAAGTGCGAGGTTGAAAAAGCTCTGTTTGCCACCACTGCTTACCAGTATCTGGTTGGCTTCGTAATCCAGACCGTTGTCCCGTTTGAACTTCGCAATAATCGCTTTTTTCAGGGCTGGCGTACCATCCACGGCAGTGTATTTGGTCTGGCCGTTATTGATGGCTTCAATGGCTGCCTGTTTGATGTGATCAGGTGTGTCGAAGTCCGGCTCGCCGGCACCCAGGCCGATAATGTCCTGGCCTGCGGCACGGAGCTCCGCAGCCTTGTTGGTGACTGCGAGGGTGGGAGAGGGCTTGATTGCCTGTACTCGGCTGGAAAGTTGAAGGTCCAAACTTGCGCTCCTTAAAGCTGCGTCTGATAGGGCTGCGACCGCCGGGTGCCAGAGCTGCTGGCTGATTTTCGCCCAGCCGTCGATCGCACTGATGGTATCATGAAGCCAGTGTATCGCTAAATTTCTCGAATGGTAGGGGCTGTTACGCCCCTGCATCGGTTTTACCGGAGGTTTCCGCCAGTTATGGCCAGTAATCAGGCAAACGTTTCCGCCAGAGAAGGTGTATTCAAAGTGGATTCACCGTTCCAGCCAGCGGGTGATCAGCCCAAGGCAATCGAGGGGCTGGTGGATGGCATTCATTCCGGTCTCGCGCACCAGACGTTGCTGGGGGTAACCGGCTCGGGTAAAACCTTCACCATCGCCAACGTGATTCAGGAGATTCAGCGGCCAACGATCATCATGGCCCATAACAAGACCCTGGCAGCCCAACTTTATGGTGAGTTCAAGGAATTCTTTCCCGACAACGCCGTAGAGTATTTCGTCTCCTATTACGACTACTACCAGCCGGAAGCCTATGTGCCCTCGTCGGACACGTTTATCGAGAAAGACGCTTCCATTAACGAGCACATCGAGCAGATGCGTCTGTCGGCAACCAAGGCATTGCTGGAGCGACCGGACGCCATCATCGTGGCGACGGTTTCGTCCATCTACGGCCTGGGTGATCCCCAGTCCTATCTGAAGATGATGCTGCATCTAGACCGGGGCGATCAGATTGATCAGCGGTTTATTCTCCGGCGCCTCGCCGAGCTTCAGTACACCCGGAACGATGTCGAGTTTCACCGGGCCAATTACCGGGTGAGGGGCGATGTGATCGATGTATTTCCGGCGGAATCGGAAAAAGAGGCGATCCGCATCGAACTGTTCGATGACGAGGTGGAAAATCTCAGCTATTTCGACCCTTTGACCGGCGAGGTCCTTCGTCGGGTGCCCCGGGTTACCATTTACCCGAAATCCCACTATGTGACGCCCAGGCAGACGGTGCTTGATGCGGTTGAGCATATCAAGGTGGAGCTGGATGAACGGCTGCAGCAGTTGCGGGACAACAACCGCCTGGTGGAAGCCCAGAGACTGGAAGAGCGCACCCGGTATGACATCGAAATGATGCTGGAGCTGGGCTATTGCAACGGCATCGAGAACTACTCGCGCTATCTCTCCGGTCGTCGTCCCGGTGAGGCGCCACCGACACTGTTTGATTACCTGCCGCCCAACGCCTTGCTGGTGGTGGACGAGTCCCATGTGACCATTCCCCAGATCGGCGCCATGTACAAGGGCGACCGGTCCCGGAAGGAAACCCTGGTTGAGTACGGGTTCCGCCTTCCATCGGCGCTGGATAACCGGCCCATGAAGTTTGAAGAATGGGAGCGAATCGCACCACAGATGATTTTCGTTTCTGCAACGCCGGCTAATTACGAAGCCGAGCATGCGGGGCAGGTCGTGGAGCAAGTGGTGCGCCCAACTGGCCTGCTGGATCCGGAAATCGAAGTGCGCCCGGCCTCTACCCAGGTGGACGATCTGCTTTCAGAGATCCATTCGCGGGTGAAAGTGAAGGAACGGGTTCTGGTGACGACACTGACCAAGCGTATGGCGGAGGATCTCACCGACTTCCTGATGGAGCACGATATCAAGGTGCGGTATCTGCATTCGGACATCGATACCGTCGAGCGCGTCGAGATTATCCGTGACCTTCGCCGGGGCGAGTTTGATGTTCTGGTGGGCATCAACCTCTTGCGGGAGGGCCTGGACATGCCCGAGGTCTCGCTGGTGGCTATCCTGGACGCTGACAAGGAAGGGTTCCTGCGGTCCGAGCGGTCATTGATTCAGACCATGGGCCGTGCAGCGCGGAATCTCAGTGGTAAGGCGATACTCTACGGCGATCGGATAACCGGTTCCATGCAGCGGGCTATAGATGAGACGGAGCGCCGCCGTGCGAAACAGGAAGCCCACAACCAAGAGCATGGTATTACGCCTCAGGGGCTGAACAAGAAAATCGCCGATATCATGGAAGGTGCCGGTGGCGGCGGTCGTGGCCGGCGCAAGGCCGAGCGCCCGGGCGAGAAGGCAGCCGAAGAAGCCGAGCAGTATCGGGCCAAGGCTGGTAATCGGTCGCCCGAAGAAGTCCTCAAGGAGGTATCCCGTCTCGAGGACGAAATGTACAAGGCCGCCTCCGAGCTGGATTTCGAAACCGCCGCCCGTCTGCGAGACGATATTGCCGAGTTGAAAGAGGCGGCCCTGCGGACCGGGTAATCAGACGGGCCGTTTCGGCCCCACGATAACCGCAGCCTGCAGGGGCTGGTTTCTTCCGTATCGGGAAATCTGGCTGAATACCCGTTTATCGACTGGCAGGTATTGCTTGTCGGCGACGGTTTCGCCCATTTCCACGTCTATTTCCGGATCGTGCAGGTACACGAACTGGTCGTCAATCGCACAGACGGTTACCCAGTGGGGGACGCGGCTTCGGTTCAGTTGCCAGGTGCTGATAAGGATCACCGGAACCCGGCCCTCGTGTAGGGCCTCTGCCATGGCTTCCAGAGTCAGCGGGTCGTGGTGCAGCTGGATGCCGGTCTGGCCGATGTCATTCAAAAAGCCCTCATGGACCAGTTCCAGTACTCGCTTTTTGTCCTCGCTTCTGACGGTGTCCTTGAACAGGGCACCTTCCATGCTGATCCACGCACTGGCTTCAAAGCCCCGGTTCCAGGCGGCGAGTGCCAGTCCGTGGGGGCCGCAGCCGCCGTGGCCGGCGAGCATGAAGATGGTGGTCGCCTCCCGCCATAATCTCAGTTCTTCCAGCGTTGTCAGAGGTTGCTGCTCATCCAGAGCGGCCATGGCCATGATCAGGGCGGCGGGGCCGCAGGAAAAATCCGTGGTCTGCGGGTAATAGGGCACCGCGGGGAATTCCCGGGACGGCTCGTAGAACAGGATTCGCCGCTCAAAACGCAGGGCAGTGCCGTGGTCTTCGTAGTAGTCCCGGTAGGTGCCAAACTGGCGATAGCCCAGGCGCTTGTAGAGTGCGATTGCACCTTTATTATCTTCACGGACCTCCAGGCGCATGATAATACGGCCGGCATCCACAGCTTCGGATTCCGCCTCACGCACCAGCTTCTCGCCTACGCCCTGGCCGCGCACCGTTGGCGAAACAGCAATGGAGTAAATGCGGGCCAGCCGGGTAGCCGCGCTCATCAGAACCAGGCAGTAGCCCTCCAGTTGGCCATCGGCCTCAGCCACAATCAGCCGGTCCCTGGGCATTTCCAGAAAACGGCGAAAGCTGCGCCGGGACAGTCGGTCCTCGGTGAAACACCGGTTTTCAAGCACAACCAGGGCGTCGAGGTCCTTGCTGGTGGCTTGTCGGAGCTGGAAATCAGGCATTGAGGTGCGGCCTTGAGAAGACTTGGAGGGCATGCTGGTGGGCTTCCCGTATGCGGCTATTATGGTTGAGAGTCAGTGGTACGCAAAGACTGCCAGGATGCGTAAAAGCACGCATTATTCGCCGATTGTGCAGGGATCGTGACCGGCGTATTGTGGCGGCAACGACCCCAGGCATCACCTTTCAGGGAGGAACGCCTTTAATGTCCCGATTGCTCATCGTAGTGGACCGCGCCAAAGACTGGGCGCCCTATTACCCCAGTGAAGATGTGCTGACGTTCGATCAGTATCTCCAGTTCTCGGCACCGCCGGCCAGCCGGGTGAGGGTCATCAACCTTTGCCAGAGCGCCCGTTACCTGAGCAAGGGCTATTACTGCTCGCTCCTGGCAGAGGCCCGTGGCCACCATGTGGTCCCTTCGGTGATGACGCTTAACGATCTCGGCCGGAAAGGCTTGTTCTCGCTCGAGCTGGAAGAGCTTGATGAGAGCGTCATCAACTGGCTGGAAGCGGCGGGTTCGGCGATTGATCCCGCCAGTGATGAGCGCGCTGCCACCCATGAAGTCCGGATCCGGACCTACTTTGGCCAGGCCGAGCATCCGGATCTCAAACCGGTCGCCCGGGCGTTGTTCGAGCGTTTCCCATGCCCGATTCTTGAGATTGTCTTCAAGCGCCGCAAGCAGTGGCAGATCGAGTCGATGAAGCCGGCCGCTCCTGCGGATCTCGGCGAACACGAACAGGACGTGTTCGCTGCCGCCCTGGATCGTTTCAGCAGCATGGTGTGGCGTAAGCCAAGGACCCGTCGCCGTTACCGCTATGATCTGGCTGTGCTGGTCAATCCGGACGAGGAGATGCCACCGAGTGACAAGGTCGCTCTGAAGCGCTTCGAAAAAGCCGGACGCAAGCTGGGTATCAATGTCGAGCAGATTACCCGCAGGGATTATATGCGCCTGCCGGAATACGATGGGTTGTTCATTCGTGAGACCACTGCCATTGATCATCACACCTACCGGTTTGCCCGCAAGGCGGCCGCTGAGGGCATGGTGGTTATTGACGACCCGGTATCGATCCTGAAATGCACCAACAAGGTGTTCCTTGCGGACCTGTTGAAGAACAACAAGGTTCCCACGCCCAAGACCCTGATCCTGTCAAAAGATCAGAAGAACGCTGTCGAGCAGGTCATTAGTGAGCTGGGCTTCCCGGTGGTCATCAAGATTCCGGATGGCGCGTTTTCCCGGGGCGTAACCAAGGCAGAGGACGAGAAGACTCTCCGTGCCGGCCTCAGAGATTTGTTCAAACAGTCGGCCCTGGTGCTGGCCCAGGAATACCTGTACACCGATTACGACTGGCGCATCGGTGTGCTGGGTGGCCGGGCGATTTACGCCTGCAAGTACATGATGGTGAAAGGCCACTGGCAGATTTACCAGCATGGCGAATCCGAGAGTGAGAGCGGTGGCTTTGAGACCATGCCCACCTATGAGGTGCCGAGGAATGTCATTCAGGCAGCCCTTAATGCGACCAGGCTGATTGGCAATGGGCTCTATGGTGTGGATATCAAGCAGTCCGGGAACCGGGTTGCGGTGATCGAAGTCAACGACAACCCGAGCATTGATGCCGGTGTGGAAGACCGCTTCCTAGGGGGCGAACTCTATACCCTGATCATGCAGGAATTTCTTTCAAGAATGGAAGAGAACCGCCGTCGGTAAAGTGCACGGCCCCTGTTTTCAGGGGCCAGCCACCCAGACCCGGACGCTGCCAAACCAGGTATAGTCCCGGAGTTGTTCCCTGATGTTCGCGGAGGAGAACACGGTTTCTGCCCCCGGCTCCTCAAGGAAAAGTTCGAGATGCACTTTGTTTCTCAGATAGTGAAGCCGCAGACGACTGTGATGGGGAAGCTCACCCAGGTGCTGTGAAATGATGGCACGTATGTCCTGCCGTGAGGGCAGGCGTTCGGATGTCACCGGGTGATCTTCGTCATTCTCGGCGTCGATGTGGAAGTTGATGTCCCGGATGTTGTCCAGGGCATCTCGCATACCTGACACCACGTGCATACCAATCTGATGACCCTCCGATACGCTGATTTCCGGACGAACCACCAGGTGAATATCCAGCAGAATGTCGTGCCCCATACGACGGCTGCGAAGTTCATGCACGTTGCGCACTCCGTCTGTGTCCCGGGCGATACTCTTGAGCATCTCCGTGTCCTCCTGGGAGAGGCCGGTATCCACGAGTTCCTTGACGCTGTCCCAGGTAAACTTCCAGCCAATGTGGATAATGATGCCTGCGATCACCACCGCCGCGAACACATCAAGCCAGACCATGCCGAGCATGGCGCCGGCCGTGGACACCAGAACCACGACTGAGGAGAACGCATCGGTTCGGCTGTGCCAGGCATTGGCGATAATCAGATCCGAGCGGATCTTCAGGCCGACGTGGCGTGTGTATCGGAAAATCCATTCCTTGCCCGCAACAGACGCTGCAGCTGCCACCAGAACCGGCCAGCCAGGCACAGTATCCACGCCACCCTCTATCAGGCGTAGGGTATTTTCCCAGGCCAGGGCGGCGCCAACGGCAATCAGGATGCTGCCCAGAACCAGAGTGCCGAAGGTTTCGATTCGCTGATGGCCATAAGGATGGTCGTCATCCGGCTCCTGGCGGGAAACCTTCATCACGCCAAGAACAACGAGGTCTGAGGCGACATCCGTGAAGGAGTGAATGCCGTCCACCAGGAGAGCCTGGGAATGAAAAAGAGCACCTCCAATGACTTTTATGATCCCGAGCACGGCATCGAGAATCATCCCGATAATAGTTACGCGCGAGGCCGCCTTCATTTCGCCCGAAAGCTTTTCCCGGTGCTGTTGGGCGGGGGAAATCGGCTCTTGCATTGAAGCACTCCAGATCAGAAGACAGGTGTCAGTATAACGTTATTCTCAAGGGCTTTGGCAGAGTCGGGCCAAAGGAGAGATTTCAAGTGATTTATGCACATCATTGCAGAACGGTGACTCGGTAACATTTTGTTCAGGATTTGTCGACAGGCAAGTAAAAAATATATAAACCACTGAAAATATTGGGAAAAATAACTGGTCAAAAAATGATCAATTTGTAGATTGGCGCAGTTATCAAGGGATGGCAACCGTTGCCCCGGGATTTTCAACAGGTTTATCCACAGATTCCGTGGAAAAGGTCACGAGACTGCCATGATACAGTCATTTACGGCTGATTTGGTTCTACCCCGGGATGCTGTGGAAAACTTCCGGTATACTCCGCCCACTTGGATCAGGGGAGTTTTTTCAGATGTACGGCGTTATCCGCAACCTGCTTTTCCGTCTGCCGGCGGAGCAGGCTCACAATGTTGCATTGAATGGTCTGGATCTTGCGCACCGATTGGGCGTTTTGAACGCTTTTTCACCAAAGATAGATTCATTGCCAGTGAATGTTATGGGGCTGGAATTCCCAAACCCCGTGGGGCTGGCAGCAGGTCTCGATAAAAACGCCGATCATCTCGATGCGCTTGGCGCCCTGGGCTTCGGATTTATTGAGGTGGGCACGGTCACGCCCCTGGCGCAGCCCGGAAACCCCAAGCCTCGAATGTTCCGGTTGCCGGAACACCAGGCCATCATCAACCGCATGGGCTTCAATAATGAGGGGCTGGATCACCTGTTGGCGCGCGTGGATAACCGTCGCTACAAAGGTGTGCTCGGAATCAATGTCGGCAAGAACAAGGATACCCCTAACGACCAGTCCGAGTCGGATTACCGGAAGGGGATTGCGGCGGTTTACACACGGGCTGATTACATCACAGTGAATGTGTCATCGCCCAACACGCCGGGGCTCCGGGATCTGCAGTTTGGCGATTCCCTGAAAGGTTTGCTCGAAGCGATCAAGGATGAACAGCTCAAGTGTGACAAGCAGTATGGTCGCTACGTGCCGATGGCTGTGAAGATCGCCCCGGACATGGATGATGAGGGTATCCGCTTTGTGGCATCTGCGCTGCGCGAGACGGGACTGGACGGCGTCATAGCCACCAATACAACGATCAGCCGTGATGCCGTGGCGGGTCATGCCCATGCAGATGAAGCTGGTGGCCTCAGCGGCGCCCCGGTTCGAGAGGCATCTCTCAGGGTTATAAAAGGGCTCTACGCCGAGCTGGGTGAGTCACTGCCGATTATTGGGGTGGGTGGTATTACCGATGGCGAGAGTGCGGCAGAAAAAGTTCGTGCCGGTGCCAAGCTGGTGCAGGTGTACACCGGGTTTATCTATCGCGGGCCTGAGTTGATTAAAGAAGCGGTTGAGGCGATCCGGCAGGTAAAGTGATTTCCTGTGCCCCAGAACGAAGGTGGGCCCGCTTAGCGGGCCCGAGCGGGGAACGAACCCCGTGGCGCTTCATCGCATGGTATGGGGCGGGAGGCCCCATTTGGGTTGCTCTGAGTACTGCGTCAAATTGTGTAGAAAAAGATCAGATTAAGATTCGGGGTTAGTTCAGGCGTCACGCCGTCGTAACGTTAGCCAATTTGTGGATGCCGGATACGCCGGTCATGCCCTCCCATTGATCTGTGCGGCCTTCTCGCCACCCGTTTAGCCATTCCTGGCGAACTTCCGCCTGTTCAATCGGGCAGCTGTCTTTTGATTTACCGGACACGCCAGCGAGATAACCCCGCTTGAATGCACGAGCGTACATGTCTCTTTTCTGTCTTTTCATGCCGTTCCTCACTAATGGATTAACAGAACAAGCGTGTACACATCTGCAGTGGCTGCGACAAGTGTTACCCCTCCGGGATAACCCACTATTGTCAGCTCAAGCCAGAGCAGTCAGGATCCTGTTAACGGAGGGTTTAGTGCCCTCCGGAACGACGCGTCAATTACAAGGTAAGTCGAACCTTGCGCGGATGTACACTAATTATTTCATCTATGTGACGCTTTTTTTATAGTTATGTGAACTAAAGAATTGCTGCAATTTCCGGAACAGCCGTTATTCCGGAAACTTACCTCAAGCCGTCGATGAACCAGGAGTTGAACTTGTCCAAATCTGTATTTTTCGTAACCTGCCCGAAGGGAGTGGAATACCTTCTGGCGGACGAGCTCAGCACCTTTGGCCTGGACCCCGTGCGCAATGCGCCGGCCGGAGTCTGGGTGGAAGGTTCTCTGGAGGCTGGCTACCGCGCTTGCCTGTGGTCACGCCTGGCCAACCGCTTGATCCTTCATATTGATGAAGTGGATGCCAACAGCGGCGATCAACTCTATGACGGCGTTGTGCACATGGACTGGCAGCAGCATATTCCGGTGCATGGCAGCTTCCGGGTGACTTTCCTCGGCCAGAACGAGGCCATCCGGAATACCCAGTACGGTGCGCAACGGGTAAAGGACGGCATTGTGGATCGGTTCCAGGCCAACGGCGGCCCTCGTCCTTCAGTAGATGCCAAGAATCCCGATGTCATTGTCTCCGCCCGCCTCAATCGGGGACGACTGTCACTGGGCATCGACCTCAGTGGTCACAGCCTGCACATGCGCGGCTACCGCACGGATAAAGGCATAGCCCCCCTGAAAGAAAACCTGGCGGCAGCATTGCTGATGCGCGCGGGCTGGCCCGAGATTGCCGCGGCCGGTGGCGATTTCGTGGACCCGATGTGTGGGTCCGGCACTCTTGTTATTGAAGCCGCCATGATGGCGCTGGACATGGCGCCCGGCCGCAAGCAGGAACGGTTCGGCTTCGAGAAATGGCCCGGGCACCAGCCGGAACTCTGGTTGTCCCTGCGCCAGGAAGCGGAGCGCCGCGCCCATGAAGGCAAACAGGGGCGCATCCCGAGACTGGCTGGCTTTGATCAGGACAGCCGGGTCATTGCGACGGCCTGGAAAAACATTCAGAGAGCGGGGCTGGAGAGTATTGTCCACGTTGAAGCGCGGCGGTCGACGCTTTGGATCTGGAGGGTGACTGGTCCGATCAGGGGCTGGTGCTGACCAATCCTCCCTACGGCGAGCGGTTGAGTGAGCGCAGGGAGCTGGGCGCCCTGTATCAGGCCCTGGGTGATGCAGTGAAACGCACGGTTCCGGGTTGGCGCCTTGGCGTATTTACCGGCGCCCCGGAATTCGGAAAATCCATCGGTTTGCGGAGCTATAAGCAATATCGACTTTTCAACGGCAAGTTGCCCGCTCAGTTGCTGCTGTTCGAGATCAATGACGTCAGCGCCATGACACCGCGGGCGCCCGATATTCCCGGTGAGGTTACCCCTCGTATTGCCAACGAGGAACGTGCGGCCATGCTCCGCAACCGCCTCAGGAAAAACATGAAAACCATTGGCCAGTGGGCAAGAAAGCAGGGCATTGGTTGCTACCGTCTTTACGATGCCGACATGCCGGAGTTTGCCCTGGCAATCGATATCTATGAGGGCAGGGTGCACGTGCAGGAGTATGCCGCCCCGAAATCGGTGGACGAGCGCTCCGCCCGTGAACGCCTGGCCGAAGCCCTTGCGGTGATTCCCGAAGCACTGGGCGTGGAGCGGGAAGAAATGGTGTGCAAGCAGCGCCAGCGCCAGACGGGCACCAGCCAGTACGAAAAGCAGGCGGCCAGTGGCGAGTTCTTCAAGGTTCACGAACATGGCTGCGTGCTGAAGGTGAACCTGAAGGATTACCTGGACACCGGTCTGTTCCTCGATCATCGGCCGGTGCGGCATTGGATTCAGCAACACTCGGCAAACCAGCGGTTTCTGAACCTGTTCTGCTATACCGGCGCGGCTACTGTGCATGCCGTGGTTGGAGGCGCCAGCCGGTCTCTGAGCCTGGATATGTCAAAGACCTATGTTGGCTGGGCCGAGGAAAATCTGGCCCTGAACGGCGCCGACCCGAAGAAGCACCGGGTAGAGCAGGCGGATTGCCTGGCCTGGCTGGCGGACCGCAACACAGTAGACCAGCGGTTCGATCTTATTTTCATGGACCCGCCTACCTTCTCCAATTCCGCTCGGATGGCGGGCGTTCTGGATATCCAGAAGGATCATCCGAAACTGGTCCGGCAGGCCATGGCGCGGTTGAGTTCCGACGGGTTGCTGATCTTTTCCAACAACTTCCGGCGGTTCAAGCTGGACGAGGTACTGGAAAGCGAGTTCGAGATTGCCGAAGTTACCCGGGATACCCTGGACAAGGATTTTCAGCGCAACGCCCGGATCCACCGGTGCTGGCACATTCGCCACAAGGCGTAACCGGTATCGAGTGGAGTGGTAGGTCGGATTAGCGAAGCGTAATCCGACAAATCCTCAAGGCTGGCTCTGGTTCGATGTCGGATTACGCTTCGCTAATCCGTATATGGTCTCCTCCCCGTTTGCAAGGTCTCAGCACTCAATGTCAGGGACAGGTTTGCGCCCGTATATCCGGCCTGTTTGATGAGGCGGCTTTGTCGCCTCTGGCCTTGATGGAAGATCCGCGCCTGCCGTCCTTATCGACCTAACGGCCTCTGGGGCCCTTGGATTAGTCAGGTTTTCGGCAGGCCGGTCTGACCTGTTATGCCATCGATTGCTGTGACCCTCGCAACCTGCGGGAAGGGTAACCGCTTTACTTTCCGACGTCGCGTCGGTGATTTAGCTCAGTCAATCCCTGACTTATTCATACCGCCAGCCGTTGCTCCGATGGCTGGTAGTGCTCGCCTCGGGCGATAATCACCCAGGCAATGCGAACCAACTTGTTGGCCAATGCGACGGTTGCCTTGTTGAACCCTCGCTCTGCCTTGAGTCGCTGGATCCATCGGCTGAGGCGGTCCATTTTCCCGTCCGCACGGGCAACCACCGCTCTCGCCCCGTGAACCAGTTGGGCGCGTACGTACGGGTCGCCTCGCTTGCTGATTCCCAGTAAGACGTCTTTGCCCCCGGTGCTGTTCTGACGGGGGATCAGGCCCAGCGCTGCGCCAGCGTCTCGGCCTCGCCGGAATTGGCGGCCATCACCCATCCAGCCCTTCAGCAGACTGGCGACGACTTCACCAACGCCCGGTATCGCTTGCAGGCGCCGACAGGTCTCATCCTGTCTCGATCTCTGCTTTACTTGTTGGTCGTACCAGGCCAGTTCCTGCTCTACTTCCAGAAAACGCTGATACTGGCGGTGCAACAACTGCCGGGCCCGCTCGCTCAACCCGTTGTCAGCGTCTTCCAGTGCCAGTGGCAGCTCCCGGCGCAGCGCCGCTATTCCCTGGGGCATGATCACACCGTACTCGGCCAGCAACCCTCGAAGCTGATTGCTGATTCGTACCCGATCCTTGCTCACGCCCTGGCGCAGCTTGTGCAGCATCTGATCATCCTGCTGCTCGACCTCTTTGATCGGCACCGGGCGAATTCGCCCATGTTCACTGGCCTCCGCAATGGCCCGAGCATCGTTGTAATCGTTTTTCTGACCTCGAAGATAGCCCTTCACATGTTGAGGCGGTAACAACTCAACCTGATGCCCTAACGCTCGTATCTGGCGAGCCCAATAGTGCGAGCTCCCACACGCCTCAAGAGCGACTGTGCAAGGCTCCAAACGCACCAGCTGCTCCAGCAACTGCTTGCGGCGAACTTTGCGCTTCCACCCGCTGTGACCTTTAGGGCCCAGCCCAAAAAGGACAAACGTGTTCTTTGCGAGATCAATGCCAACCGTTGTAACCTTACTCATGGTCTCCTCCCACTCGTTTCTGATAGGAAAATTCTCCTTCCCTATCCTGGCGCATTGCGACGCCGATTAGGAGGGGAGGAGACCATCTCATCGACCTACATTTAATATCAGCGACTTCAGAACTCGTAGCGCACGCCGCCGGAGAACTGGAAGGTATTCACATCCGTTGCGGTATCTTCGAACAGCTTCCCGCCTTCAAAAACCAGGAAGGTATCGTCCATCACTTCGAAGTCGAGACCGGCAATCCAGCTGACGCTGAAACCGCTGTCCGGAAATTCGCCGTCGAGATCAAGGTAGGCGTTGTTGCGGTCATTCGCCGGATCGCTGATCTCGCCCTCACCGTGGATGTAGGAAAAGCCGAACTGGCCGTAAACGTTGGCGTAGTCGGTGATAGGGTAGTGCAGGCCCATGTACCAGCTGGCGTAATAGTCAACGCTCAGGGTGAGGTCGCTGTTCGGAACCTCGGCGTCTTTGAAACCGCCGCCGGCTCGCAGCTCGGCGTGGAACAGATCGGTGATATGGCCACCCAACACCAGGGTTCCGCCAGTGCCCCAGGCGGTTTCCTTGGTGTTTTCACCGACGGTGCGGTGGTTGTAGGTGGTTGCCAGCAGACCGATGTAGTGTTTGTCGGCCCTCGGGGTCTCCTGGGCCAACGCGACCTGGGAGGCGAGAAGCAGGGCAGGGACAAGCGGGCAGATGAGGGGCGTTCGCACAACCTTGTTCATTGTTATCGGGCTTCCTGACGTAGGCGAATACGGGCTGATTCTGCCTCGTGTAACCGTTTGTTACGTCGACCCGTGTCACACTTCCCTGTGTCGGTCTTACCTGCTTAAAGGTCTTCGTCGAACAGGCCTTCTTCGCGGGCCATCAGCAGTAGGGCGTAGACGCCGTTTTCAGGCAGCTGGGGTTCCAGGCTCTCCTCGAACAGCAGCTGGCGCCGACGACCTTCCAGGGTTTCGCTGTCCAGGCCAGTGATCAGCTCACTGATGGGGGCAA
>Ga0064014_10104_pt1 | contig 36497 bp, 36 predicted proteins | sample CrowatWCoCulture_2_FD_61584 | JGI IMG/M metagenome (GOLD analysis project Ga0064014, IMG submission 61584) | Marine cyanobacteria communities from the University of California, Santa Cruz, USA, analyzing cyanobacterial DNA methylation -... | ecosystem: Host-associated > Microbial > Bacteria >...
GCCGGGCCGACCCATGGTCAGGAAAATATCGTGCTCGACTTCACCCAGATCTTCACGGCGCAGCTCCATCGGCGGCAGTCTCGCGATAAATCGCGTTTCGACCTTCTCACCATTGATGAACAACTGCTTGTCACGATAACGGATATGATCGCCCGGCAGACCGATTACCCGCTTGATGTAGTTGGTCTGGCCGTCCTCCGGGTAGCGGAACACCATGATATCGCCTCTCTGGGGGTCGCCAACGGGGATCACTTTGGTGCCGGCAACAGGCAGCCTTAATCCGTAGGCGTATTTGTTCACCAGAATAAAGTCGCCCACCTCCAGGGTGGGCAGCATGGAGCCCGACGGGATCTGGAACGGCTCCACCAGGAAGGAGCGCAGCACCAGGACAATCGCCAACACTGGGAAAAACGATCGGCTGAGGTCGACCAGGTAGGGTTCTTTCGGTTCCTCAGATTCCGCGGAGGAGCTATCGCCTACGCCTCCGGCAGCACCACTGGCACGGTAGGCAGCGAGACGACGCTCACGAAGAAACAGCTTGTCCGCCAGCCAGATCAGACCCGTTGCGAAGGTCAGTACCACCAGTACCAGGGGAAAATCGATATCCATCCAGGAGGCCTTTTATTTATCTACTTTCAGTACGGCAAGAAACGCTTCCTGAGGCACCTCGACATTACCCAGCTGCTTCATACGCTTTTTACCTTCTTTCTGCTTCTGCAGCAGTTTCTTCTTCCGGCTGACGTCGCCACCGTAACACTTGGCGGTTACGTTCTTGCGCAGCGCCTTGACCGTGACCCGCGACACCACCTGGTTACCGATGGCGGCCTGAATGGCAATATCGAACATCTGCCGCGGAATCAGTTCTTTCATCTTTTCGATCAGCTGGCGACCTTTGTGATGGGCTTGCTCCTTGTGCACGATAAGAGCCAGGGCATCAACACGTTCGCCGTTGATCAGCACGTCCAGCCGCACCAGGTTGGCGCTCTGGAATCGGGTAAAATGATAATCCAGAGACGCAAAGCCGCGACTGGCCGACTTGATCCGGTCGAAGAAGTCCATCACTACCTCGGCCATGGGCAGCTCATAGGTGAGCTGAACCTGGGTCGTCATGAAGTGCATGTTCTTCTGGACGCCGCGCTTTTCCTCACACAAGGCTATTACGTTACCGATGTGCTCCTGGGGCACCAGGATATTCGCTTCCACAATCGGCTCACGCATTTCCTCGATGGAACCAATATCCGGAAGCCGGGACGGGTTGTCTACCGACAGGGTCTCACCCTGTTTGGTAACCACCTCATAGATAACCGTCGGCGCCGTGGTGATCAGGTCGATGTCGTATTCCCGCTCCAGCCGCTCCTGGATAATTTCCATGTGCAGCATGCCCAGGAAACCACAGCGGAAACCAAAGCCGAGGGCATCGGAGTTCTCCGGTTCGAAAAACAGCGAAGCATCGTTCAGGGTGAGTTTTTCCAGGGCATCCCGGAAATCGTTGTAATCATCGGCACTGACCGGGAACAGGCCGGCATAGACCTGGGGCTTGACCTTCTTGAACCCCGGGAGCATGGGCGTCTGCTCGGCGAACTTCTGGTGCACGATGGTGTCGCCCACGGGCGCGCCATGGATGTCCTTGATGCCTGCCACCACGAAGCCGACGTCGCCGGATTCCAGCATGTCGGTGTCTTTCGGTTTGGGATTGAAAATACCGACCTTGTCGGCGTTCCAGGCCTTGCCGGTGGACTTGATGACGATTTTGTCGCCCTTTTTCAGGGTACCCTCGGTCACCCTCACCAGCGACACTACGCCCAGATAATTGTCGAACCAGGAATCGATGATCAGCGCCTGCAGGGGCGCGCTCCGGTCGCCCTTCGGAGGAGGGATCCTCTTGATCAGATCCTCCAGCACATCCTCGACACCCAGGCCGCTCTTGGCGCTGCAACGAACCGCATCCGAGGCTTCAATGCCGATGATATCCTCGATTTCCGCGGCCACCCGCTCGGGCTCAGCCTGGGGCAGGTCCATCTTGTTCAGAACCGGAACCACCTCCAGCCCCTGTTCAATAGCTGTATAGCAGTTGGCCACGGACTGGGCTTCAACGCCCTGCCCGGCGTCAACCACCAGCAAGGCACCTTCGCAGGCATAGAGGGAGCGCGACACTTCGTAGGAAAAATCCACATGGCCCGGGGTGTCGATAAAATTCAGTTTGTATTCCTGACCGTCACGGGCTTTGTAATTCAGCGTGACACTCTGGGCCTTGATGGTAATCCCTCGCTCGCGCTCGAGATCCATGGAGTCCAGGACCTGCTCGGCCATTTCACGGTCGGTCAGGCCGCCGCAAACCTGGATAAAACGGTCTGCCAGCGTGGATTTACCATGGTCGATGTGGGCGATGATGGAAAAGTTACGGATTCGGCTCAGTTCAGTCACAGACAATGAATACTCAGTTAAGACGAAGGATTGAGCCCGGAGGGGCCGCTACCGGGATCCGGGATCCGGGATCCGGGAACGGCGTGATTTTACCGGTTACCGGCCGCCATTGCCATGATCAGGAAATCAGCGGCCTTTCGTACTGCCGGATCAGGAAACCGATGAGGGCATCCTCGTCCAGGGGATAGCTGAACAGATTGCCCTGGCATTGGGCACAGCCGTGGGTTTTGAGGAAGCTAAGCTGCTGCGGGGTTTCCACGCCTTCAGCGACCACCGTGAGGTGGAGCTTGCGAGCCAGGGCAATCACCGCGGAGGCAACATCGGTCGCACTGACATTGTACGGTATATCACGGATGAATCGGTGATCGATCTTGATCACATCCAGCGGCAGTTGCTGTAACGCAACCAGTGAACAGGAGCCGGTGCCAAAATCGTCGAGAATCAGGCAGACCCCCAGATCATGAAGTGACACCAGCAGCTCCCGAAGCATTCGCGGATCTTCATTGAGCAGTTCCGCCGGCATCTCCAGCTCCAGCCGCTCCGGTGAGACGCCGGTTTCAGTGATGACCTGGCGGATCATATCCAGAAAGCCCGAGTCAGTCAGCTGACGCACGGACAGATTCACTGCCATTTTCAGGGATTCAAAACCGGCCCGCTCCAGTGCCTGCACCTGAATACAGGCCTGCCTGAGCGCCCATTCGCCCAGATGCACGATCAGGCCGGTTTCCTCGGCCAGACCGATGAACTGCTGGGCGGAAACCAGTCCTTTCTCCGGATGATGCCAGCGCAGGAACGCCTCAACCCCGATGACCCGCTCACTGGCCAGATCAATCTTCGGCTGGTAGTGCAGGACGAAGCGATCGCCGTCCAGAGCCGCGGCCAATTCCTCCTGCTGCAGGAGCCGGCGCGCCGCCTTGATATTCATGGCCGGCGTAAAGAACTGGAAGGTGTTGCGGCCCAGCTCCTTGGCACGATACATGGCCAGATCGGCGTACTTCATCAGGGTTCCGGCATCCTCGCTGTCGTGGGGAATCATGGTAATACCGATACTGACCGTGATGCCGACTTCGTGATCATTCAGCCGGATTCGCTGGCACAGACTGCGCAGGATGGTCTCGGCAACCTTGCCGGCGGCGTCCGAATCACTGATCCGTGACAACAGTACAACGAATTCGTCGCCGCCGAGCCGGGCAACCGAATCCTCTTCCCGGACGCACCCCACCAGCCACTGGGCCACCTGGCGCAGGAGCTCGTCCCCGGAATCGTGCCCCAGGGTATCGTTGATGCGTTTGAATCCATCCAGATCCAGGAACATCAGGGCGGCCGGCTCGCCACTCCGGCGGCTTCTGCTGACCACATGGTTCAGCCGGTCCCGGAACAGTTGCCGGTTCGCCAGCCCCGTGAGTGGATCGTAGAATGCCAGCCGATGCAGTTCAGACTGGGCCGCCTTGAGCTGGGTCAGATCCCGCAAGCTGAGCACAACACCATTAACGCCAGGCACCGACAGCATGGCGGTAAAGGTACCCTCCATATCCCGCCACTGTCCCTCGGCGTCGCGAATACGGACCCGGATCACCGGCATCTGCTTGCCCGGTGACTGCACGGAATCGTCAAAGCCTTTCTGTAACTGGGGCCAGTCGTCGCCATGAACCAGCTCTTCAAAGTCCAGAGCCTGAACCTGGTCCGGTTCGAAGCCAAGAATATCGAGGCTGGAAGGGCTGGCGTAGAGGGCCTTGCCGGCACGATCCATCACCAAGGTGACATTGGCGGCCCCCTCAGTAATTGCCCGATAGCGGCCGGCGCTGATCTGCGCCATCAGCCGTGACCGGATAAGGGCCAACACGAACAGGAACAGCAGGGCACTGATCACCAGCCCACTGCCCAGAACGATCGGCGGCCGCGGATCCGAGGCCAGGAAATCAAAGGCGGGCGTGGAGCGGGTCTGCAACAGCCAGTCACGACCACCGTGACTGATGGTCTGGCTCATCTGGAAACTGAATTCGTTATCGAGGGAACCCAGATTGGAGCCGTACATGAGGTTCTGCCGCTCCACGACGCCGGCATCGTAGATCCGGACATCCAGAAACGGGGAAATCAGGCCGACGATGCCGTCGATCAGGTTGTTCATCCGAAAGGCACTGAACACGTAGCCTGCCAGCATCATGCGACGCTCGGCCCGGATCTCGGGCACCTCCCCACCCTGGTAGACGGGGTAGTACATCAGGAAACTCGCCTGGTCTTCACCAAGCTCTTCCTGAACCAGCACCACCTTGGCGGTCACCGTGGGGACGGCATCATCACGGGCCCGCTCCATGGCCTGGCGATGGATGGGATCGCTGAAGGCATCGTAGCCAAGGGCCCGGCGATTGCGATCGGTGCCGGGCTCCAGGTAAACCATGGGATAGTAGTAGGGACCGCTGCCCAACGGGTTCACCAGGTAATTATGCACACCCTCGGCCCGGACAGAGGCAATATGATCGGCCATCTGGCGGACACCGATACGGCGCACATAGCCGATACCCTGAATGCCCGGGTAGTACCGGTTGATATCCACCTTGTCGACGTATTCGCGCCACTGATCACGGGAAACATCGCCTGCCACCGCAAACAGACCCGCGCTACCGGCCAGCACCTGTTCGTAGTTCAGCAAACGTTCTTCGATGGCGGATTTGAGTTGCAGCGACTGTGTGCGGAAACGGGCTTCCGTGCGGTCTTCAACCAGCCGAATGGACACCTGCCAGAGCAGCACGGTGACGGCAATCGCCACAGCAAAAATCAGCCAGGCGACCCAGGCATTACGAAATTCCAGTAACTTGCGAAGAGAGAGTTCCTGTCTGTTCATCATCGGGCTGGTCCGTTCCATGGCCACTCATTTTTATTGATCCGCTGAGTATAACAAAAGCCCCCGCAGGTGTCGTTTCCAACACCTGCGGGGGCTTTCTTATCCGATGATTTCGCTCAGCAATGAGGTATCAGGGCTTCATCACCAGATACAGCGCCCGGCCCTGGCGAACCACCCGGACCGATACCGCCTTGCCCTCAGGCAGGGACCGCACAGCCTCGCGGAATTCCTGTACGGAAGTCACTTTCTGGCGGTTGATTTCGGTGATCACATCACCCGCACGGATACCGGCCTCAGACGCAGCACCCCGGGCAACGTTATTGACCACAACGCCGCCTTCAAGGCCCATGGAATCAGCCATATCGGCAGGCAGTGGCTCAACCATCATACCCAGAGGCGCAGAAGCCGGGCCGCCACTGTCACCGGACGGCACAGCGGCCTGCTGGCTTCCCTCTTCGGGCAGCCGGCCAATCTCGACCTGCAGCTCTATTTCCTCTCCGCCGCGCAGCACCTCAAGCTCGGCGGTTTCACCCACCGGCGTACGACCCACCATGGGCGGCAAGTCAGCAGACAGCTGAACATCGTCGCCATCATAACTGAGGACGATATCCCCCGCCTGCAGACCCGCCTTCTGCGCCGGTGAGTCCGCCATCACTTCGGCAATCAGCGCACCGCGGGGCCGCTTGAGACCAAAGGACTCGGCCAGATCGCGGTTCACCTCCTGGATCAGTACCCCGAGCCAGCCCCGGGAGACCGAACCCTCGTCACGCAACTGACGGAACACATTCATGGCATCGTCGATAGGAATCGCAAACGAGACACCCATGAAACCGCCGGAACGGGTGTAAATCTGGGAGTTGATACCCACCACTTCACCTTCCAGGTTAAACAGAGGCCCGCCTGAATTGCCCGGGTTGATGGCCACATCGGTCTGGATGAAAGGCACATAGTTTTCCGATGGCAGCGAGCGGCCCAGGGCACTGACGATTCCGGCCGTCACCGTGTAATCGAAGCCGAACGGCGAGCCAATCGCAAAGACCCACTCACCGACCTTCAGATCCCGGGACTGGCCTACTTTCACAACCGGCAGATCATCGCCGTTTTCAATCTTCAGTACGGCCATATCGGAGCGGGGATCGGTTCCAACCAGGGTCGCCGGCAGTTCCCGTCGATCATTCAGGCGTACAATGATTTCATCAGCGCCCTCAACCACATGATTGTTGGTCAGCACGTAGCCGTCCGAGGATACGATAAACCCGGACCCCATGGAGCGACTGGGTCGTGAATTGCCGGGTCCACCGCCAAACGGAGACTGCGGACCACGGAAGAAGTCCTGGAAGAACTCCGGCAGCTGTTCCAGCTGACGCTCGTCGAATGGCATCCCCGGGGAGCCGGAATTGCCACGCTTGGGCTCAGTCGTGGTGCTGATATTCACCACGGCACCGGCGTTATCCTCAACCAGCTCGGTAAAATCAGGCAAATTCTGGGCTGCGCTGGCCTGGCTCCAGCCCACCAGTACCATGACGGACAGCACCAGCAGCAAAGCGGCCGGCATCCTTCCGGAGATAGCATTCCGTAATGGTTGGGCAACTTCTGTTGCACTCGACATGATGTACCCCCTGTAGGTCTGACACTTAAAGTTAGTCTTGGGTTCGCCCCAACGATTTTCAACTTACAAATCCGTAGGGTTTACAGACAGTTCTCAGAGGCAATCCGGTTTACCCGGACCAGATGGGGCTCATAATCCCTGCCGCCGGTTCGCTGCAGTTTGCGTCCGGCAAAAAAACCCAGGGCCAGCCCGGCGACGGCAGCAAGCATGGCTGCACCATCGTGCCCTCCGGACACCTGGTGTCCGACGACACTTGCAGCGACCATCAGGATCAGCGGTAAGGCGTAGACCAGAAGCGAAGCGCCCAGCAACGCCTGCTCATCGATACCAATAGTGACCTCATCACCAACCCTGGCATCGACCGAGTTCGTCACCAGAATCTGGTTGGCGCGTCCGCCGGAGGCCGCCGCCAGGACTTTCTGGCCGCAGCCATTGCGGGCGGCACAACTCTGACAGGCGCTGGTTCGAATCGTCTGGACCCAGACCCGGTCGCCCTTGAGCGCGACAACCTTCCCGGTTTCGGTAATCACGATTCACCCGCACCCAGGGCCAGCGAGTCTTCAATACGGACCGACTCGGCGACCTGACGGGCTGTTTGCGGCGGCAGTTCTCCCACAACGGTAACCAGGAAGGCGTTGTCCCCCTCCTTTACCTGATGCATGTAAACTGTCGTGGCGCCGATTTTGGAGGCGCCGGTGGGCATGGTTACCGGACCAGCCGGTTCCACGAACACCGAGAAAGCTGCCAGGCCATCGGAGAAGGCAACGGCCTGCCCTTTCCCAGAGCGCGGCGCGGCGGCGGGCATGAACCCCTCGGGACGCCAGCCAAGCTGCCAGCCGTTCATGCGCTGCACTACAGATGCCGCGGGAGTAGGCTCGTCCAGCGTTCTGGAGATTTCCCGACCCTTGGTGCGGATTTCAAATTCACTGTCAGGGATATCCTCGCCAATGTGCAGGCTGGTGAACTGGAACTGCTCAAGCACCTCGCCCTCAGCATTCCGGACATGACTCTTCACCAGAAGCCCGGTGGATTTCTCCAGCCAAAGCCGATGGCTATAGCGGTAGCGATCTTTAGCGCTTAGCGCTAAAGAAACCACGTCATATCCCGCAACCCGGTCCTCACCTTTCATCTCCGCCCGGTACCAGCGGTTCACCGGCATCAGTTGACTGGTGAACGCTTCGGCAAAGGCCCCGAGGGAATAACCTCATCGAGCTGCACACGGCCTGTTTCAGGTAGCACGCAGACCACGTTCATGCCCTTGCGAACGATTTCGCCGCTGCCACCGTCCTGCAGCACCAGCCGCTCCTCGACAACGCCATCATTGTAACGGTGAGCAATCTGCATGGAGTGCACACTCTCGCCTCGGGCATAAACGAACACGCCACGATAGGAGGTCATATTCAGCGCGGGCCCGAGCCTTTCAAGCCAGACGGATGCCTCATCCTCGTCCGCAGCAGCCGGAAGCGACCCGGCAAGCGTGAGCAGAAGACCCACGAGCACGGACAGCGCACGGCATCGGAGAATATCAATGAAGGCTTGAGGCATGATCACACTCGCTCCGGGGTTCAGTAGCCGACACCGTTGGCGCTGACCAGTCGGGCATAGCCGACGGCGCCCCGTCCGGCACCAACACTATTGTGCTGCGCATGCTCCAGCAGGTAGCGACTCATGTATTCCCACTGTTCCTCATCCAGACCCTGCAGGGCGATCTCCCTGATTGGCTGGTCCTGAACAGGCGTTTCCGGTGCAGCCGCCGTTACGGGCTGAACCGGACCGGCACCGGACGAATCCCAGCCGGCGCCGGCCCCAAATCCAACCAGCAGCGCCATGGCAACCATGGCGGCCGCCGGCCAGTGCCATCGGCCCGCCTTGCTGTCCTGAACAGCGGGATCGGGCCGGGCTGTTGCGGAGCCGCGGCCGTCAAGTAATTCACGGACAGCAACACTGACGTCCATACCATGGGCCGGCGAGTGACCATCATGCATAAGGTCCCGCACGTCCTGCCAACGCTGCCACTGCGCCCGAACCTCGTCCTGGCTATCGTGTGAAAGCAGGCGACGTACCGAAAGTTCGTCAGCTTCGTCGTCCATCATGGCGGACAGTGTTTCTCTGAGACGATCATCCATGGGATGCAACCTCAATTACGTCACGGAGTGATTGAGTAAAGGTCCAAGATGCTTATCAACCGCATCCCGGGCTCTGAATATTCGTGAACGGACGGTACCGATCGGGCACTCCAGAATGCCTGCGATATCCTCATAGCTCAGGCCATCGTACTCCCTGAGCAGAAAGGCAGAACGCAGCTCCTCGGGAAGCTGGGCGATAGCCCTGTTCAGTTCTTTCTGGAGCTGTTCCCGTTGCAGAAGTCGTTCCGGCGATGCGGTATCCCGGAGTCGGGAGCCATCATCAAAATTCTCCGCCTCGGCTGAGTCGGCACTGCCCTGGGGGCGACGACCCCGGGACTCCAGGTAGTTCTTCGCGGTGTTCACGGCGATCCGGTACAGCCATGTGTAAAAGGCACTGTCTCCCCGGAAACGTTCGATCGCCCTGAATGCCTTAACGAAGGTCTCCTGGGTCAGATCCATGACTTCCTGGCTGTCGTAGACGTAACGACTAATGATAGACGCGACCCGGGACTGGTATTTGACCACCAGAAGATCAAAGGCGGCGCGATCGCCATTGCGAACCTTGCGAACCAATTGCAGGTCCGTCTGGCTATCCGAGTGGTCGCCTTGTCGTTTCTCTGTATCAGGAGTCATGGACTGGTTGCCGGGGTTCCCTGATTTGATGGCCAGCTGTCCGGCCTGTACCAAGTTTCGCTGCGTCATTGATGCTATCCGGCGTCCGTTTATGGAACGGGCTCGGCCACCTGTCAGGCGGCTCACCCTGTCAGGCCAAATAGACAGCAAGCGTAAAGTTTAGTTCAATACACGTCCACATTATGGCCTGCGATAACGACCCGATGCCACAGTCCTTTGAATACGATGTCCTGATTATTGGCAGCGGTGCTGCCGGCCTCACTGTCGCCCTCAATCTGCCCGGGCATCTGAAGGTCTGCGTGGTGAGCAAGGCGCAGATCAGCAGCGGCGCCACCCTCTGGGCGCAAGGAGGCATTGCCGCCGTTCTGGATGATCAGGACTCCACCGAAAACCACATTACCGACACGCTCAACGCCGGGGCCGGCCTGTGCCACGAGGATGCCGTGCGCTTTACCGTGGAACATGGCAAGGAAAGCATCAACTGGCTGATCGATTCCGGTGTCGATTTTACCCGGGACCAGGATGCTCATTATCACCTGACCCGGGAAGGCGGCCACAGCCATCGGCGCATCATTCACGCAGCCGATGCCACCGGCCACGCAGTTTCAACCACCCTGACGTCCCAGGCAGAGGCACGACCAAACATCGACCTCATGTCCGGCCGGGTAGCGGTGGATCTTATTACCAACCGCAAACTGTCCCTGCCAGGAAACCGGTGTGTCGGTGCCTACATTCTGAACCTCGAAGACAACCACGTGGAGCTGTTCCGGGCAAGGTTCACGGTTATTGCTACCGGCGGCGCCTCCAAGGCCTACCGCTACACAACCAATCCGGATGGCGCGTCCGGCGATGGCATTGCCATGGCATGGCGGGCCGGCTGCCGGGTAGCGAACATGGAATTCAACCAGTTCCACCCCACTTGTCTTTACCACCCCACGCCAAATCCTTCCTGATCACGGAAGCAGTGCGCGGGGAGGGCGGCCTCCTGAAACTGCCTGATGGGTCGCGGTTCATGGACCGCTTTGACGAACGCGGCGAATTGGCACCGCGGGATATCGTTGCCCGGGCCATTGACCATGAGATGAAGCGACTGGGTGCTGATCATCTGTACCTGGACATCAGCCACAAACCCGCAGACTTTATAAAGCACCACTTCCCTACCATCTACGAGAAGTGTCTTGGCTTTGGCATTGATATTACCCGAGAGCCCATTCCCGTGGTGCCGGCAGCCCACTACACCTGCGGCGGCATCATGAGTGACGAGCGGGCCAGAACCGATGTCAATCAACTCTACGTGGTGGGCGAAGCCGCCTTTACCGGGCTGCATGGTGCCAATCGCATGGCCAGCAACTCCCTGCTGGAGTGCCTGGTGTACGGCCGGGCCGCCGCGGCGGATATTACCCGCCGGGAAGCGGACATTCCGCCACCGCCGGAAGCCCCGGACTGGGACGAGAGCCAGGTCCGGGATTCTGATGAAGACGTTGTTATCTCCCACAACTGGGACGAGCTGCGACATTTCATGTGGGACTATGTAGGCATTGTGCGGACCACCAAGCGGCTCCAACGGGCCAAGCACAGGGTCGACCTGTTATCCGCTGAGATCGGAGAGTTCTACAGCAATTACCGTGTGACCAACGACCTGCTGGAACTTCGAAACCTGGTCACCGTGTCCGACCTGATAATCTGCGCGGCACTGCAGCGCAGGGAAAGCCGTGGACTGCATTACACACTGGATTATCCGGGACTACTCAATGAGGTCCGTGATACCGTACTGGTGCCCACGACCTACCGGACGCTCGCGCCCTGAACGAACACCGACTCTTTAAAACGATTCAATGGTAAACACTATGTCAGAGACATCTGCATCGTCCGAAAAAGCAGAATTCAACCGTCTGTGGTGGCACAGCCGTCGCGGCATGCTTGAGCTGGACAACCTCCTGATTCCATTCATGGAAGAGGCCTACCGCGACCTCAAGGCCGACGACAAGGCTCGTTACAAAAAGCTGCTCACCTGCGAGGACAACGACATGTTCGAATGGTTCATGCAGCGCAGCCGCCCGGCAGATCCGGACCTCCAACGCATGGTCGACATCATTCTGAAGCGTGTCCAGCCGGATTGAGCTGACGCTCTCCCCCTCCGTGCTCGTCGGCTTGCTGGCGGTGCTCCCCTGGCTGCTACTGACGGCCTTCCTGGTGGTCGCGGCACTGACCGGCAAAACCTGGCTACTCGTTGCGACACCCGTTGCGCTGGGCGGCGCGGCCCTGCAGTATCGATGCAACGGGTTGCTGCTGGGCCGCCACTCGGTGAACAGCCTACTGATTGAAGACGGCAAGTTGTTCGCCAAAACCGGCGACAACCGGCAGGTCCAGGTACTTCCGCTGGCGTCCAGCCGGATCTGGTCCGGGCTGGCGCTCTTGAAACTTCGACCGGCCGGCACCAGATTCCGTTCCTACACCACAATACTGTTGGCACCTATAGCCGGCAGGCCGGGTAACGTTCCGGCAGATGATTTCCGTCGCCTGAGAGTATGGCTCAGACTGGGCCGATCCGGGCGACCATCCACCTGATTCACCGATCTGGAGCACGCCATGACCGACACAGACTCCCCTGTATCAGCCGTTGCAGACTATCCCCTGCCCGACAGCGGCTGGGCGGTCCTCGACGACCGGGTGGTTGTGCGCGTCAGCGGCCCCGGCACTGACAAGTTTCTCCAGGGCCAGTTCAGCCAGAATCTGGACGAGGTAACCCCTGGCCGCTCGCCCAGAGCCGCGGCCGCGACCCCCAAGGGCCGCGCCTACTGCCTGACCCGCATGGTTCGGGACAGGGACGACATCCTGATGGATTTTCCCTCCGATCTGGCTGACGACATCATCAGCCACTTGCGCAAATACCTGATGCTGTTTCGCGGGACCACCATGGAGGTTGTGCAGGAGATCAGCATTATTGGAATCCTGGGCAACCAGCTGGCTGAAAGCTTGGCCGGTGACGCTCTGGAAAGTCTCAAGGAACCGGGTGACTCGATCGCACTCCGTAACGGCCTCCTGGTGAAGACCCAGCCTACGGCCGAGGGCACGGCCCGCTTCGAATTCTGGCAGACTGAAGAGAGTGACGCGGTGCTTTCAGACAGCGACCGGATGCCCGCGACAGACTGGCAGGCCTCCGAGATTGCTGCGGGCGTAGCCTCTCTGACGGCCGCCACACAGGAGTCCTTCGTGCCACAGATGCTGAACTGGCAGCACGTGGACGGCGTGCATTTCAAGAAAGGCTGCTACACCGGGCAGGAAGTGATTGCCCGGATGCATTTTCTCGGACAACTGAAGAAAAGCCTGTTCCGCTTCCGGATTGAACAGGCCGAAGACCTGCCCGTTCCCGGAAGCGCCCTGTTTGCTGGCGAACGGTCAGTGGGAGATGTTGTAAACTCGGTAAAATACCATGACGGCAGCATAGAACTGCTCGCTGTTGTGCGCCACGATGCAGCCGAAAAAGCCCTGCATCCCGATGGCCTGCCAGGAGCGGTGCTGACGCTAATGCCACTGCCCTACCCGGTGCCGGAAAGGGAAAAAAGCGCACAATCAGATACATAAGTTGACAGGCAAACGCGCCAGAATTTGCTATTTTGCTATGCAGTAGCTCACATATTTGATTGTTCGGACAGTGGCGCAGGCATTCTGGCCATTCTTCGAAATCTTTAAGCGGACCTTTACTGACCATGTCGAATATTGTTGAAACCATCAAAGCCGATCTCAATGCAGCCATCGAAAATGACAAGCTGGTGCTTCCCACCCTTCCGGAGGTAGCCCTTCAGGTCAGAGACATTGCGCAATCCGAGGATTCTTCAATAGCCGACCTGGTAAAGGTCATTAGCAATGACACGGCCCTGTCCGCACGCATCATCCGGGTGACCAACAGCCCGCTGTTCCGGGGCAGCCGCGCCATTGAGAACCTGAACATGGCGGTAAGCCGCCTCGGTATGGCCTACACCAGCAACCTGGCCATGGGCCTGGCCATGGAGCAGATGTTCCAGGCCACGTCCGACATGATCGACAAGCGCATGCGTGCCACCTGGCAGACCAGTACCGAAGTGGCCGGTGTCTGCCACGTTTTGGCGCAACACTACACCAAACTCAAGCCGGACCAGGCTACCCTTGCAGGCCTTGTGCATCTGATCGGCGTACTGCCCATCCTGCGCTACGTAGAAGACCAGGACATCCAGATCAGCAGCATCATGCTGGACAACGTGGTTGATGAACTGCATCCGAAGATCGGGGCGACAATCCTCAAGAAGTGGGATTTCCCGAAGGAGCTTCAGAACGTTCCCCTGGAATACGCCAACTTCAACCGTGAGGTGCCGGCGGCCGACTATGCGGATCTGGTGATGGTTGCCAATCTGCAGCTGGTTGCGGGTTCGGAGCATCCGTGGACGGAGATGGACTGGACGAAGATTTCGGCATTTGATCGTCTGGGGTTGGATCCGAATATCGACATGAGCGAGGAAGAGGATCTGAACGCCCAGATGGAAGCGGCTATGGCGCTGCTTCAGTAATACCTACCTCGGCGCCTTGCCCCCGCGATTTTGGGGGCTGGCGCGGGGGCGGTGAGTCTTTCCCTCGGGAAAAGAACTCGCTTCGCTCAGACACCTTTTCCTGTCGGGAAAGACTCACCGCCCCCACACCGATCCGACTTCTGAGGGGCATCTTTCCCTTCTACATACTTTGCCGCGTCAAACCTTTTTGGAAGGCTTTCCATACTGTTCAAGCAGGGCGTCTTTCGAAGGCAGTTGCCAATCGACCGTGGGCTTTCCCTGCTGAGCCAACCAGTTGTTCGCCTTCGAGAAGTGCTTGCAACCGAAGAAGCCCCGGTAAGCGCTCAGTGGCGAGGGATGGGGGCCGTCTAGGACCAAGTGTTTGCTGCGGTCGATGTGCTGGCCTTTCTTTTTGGCGTAGCTGCCCCAGAGCAGGAATACCACGCCTTCCCGTTCGCGGTTGATGGTTTCGATAACTTTGTCGGTGAAGGTCTCCCAGCCTTTGCCCTGGTGGGCGCCGGCCTGGCCCTGGACGACGGTCAGAACGCTGTTGAGCAGCAGCACGCCCTGCTCTGCCCAGGGTTGCAGGCAGCCGTGGTCCGGGGGAGCGATGCCCAGGTCGTCCTGGATTTCCTTGAAGATGTTCACCAGCGAGGGCGGGATGGCCACGTCCGGGCGCACGGAGAAGCACAGGCCGTGGGCCTGGCCGGGACCGTGGTACGGGTCTTGGCCGAGAATGACCACTCTCACGTTATCCAGCGGGGTGCTGTTGAGGGCGTTAAAGCAGTGTTGGCTGGCGGGGAACAGGACTTTTCCGGCCTGTTCCTCGGCGGCGAGGAATTCCGCCAGGCCCTGCATGTAGGGCTGGCGGAATTCTTCCGCGAGATGTTCTTTCCAGCCCCGGTCGGGCCTGAGCTGGCTGGCCAGTACCTCAACCGGGCTCATGGATCACTCCTCGTCTTTACGGCTGTCGGCCTTGTGCTCGGGGCGCATGGCCGGGAACAGGATAACGTCGCGGATTGATGCCGAGTTGGTCAGCAGCATGGCCAGCCGGTCGATTCCGATACCTTCACCGGCGGTGGGCGGCAGGCCGTATTCCAGGGCCATCACGTAGTCTTCATCGTAGAACATGGCTTCGTCGTCACCGGCGTCTTTCTCGGCCACCTGGGCCTGGAAGCGCTCGGCCTGGTCTTCGGCGTCGTTCAGCTCCGAGAAGCCGTTGGCGATTTCGCGACCGCCTACGAAGAATTCGAACCGTTCGGTGACGAACGCGTTGCTGTCTTTGCAGCGGGCCAGGGGCGACACTTCTTTCGGGTACTCGGTGATAAACGTCGGCTGCATCAGGCGATGCTCCGCCGTCGCCTCGAAGATCTCGATCTGGACTTTGCCCAGGCCCCAACCATCCTTGAGATGAATACCAAGATTTTTCGCCACCTGGCGGGCACTGGCGTCGTCCGCCAGCTGTTCCGGCTTGATGTCCGGGTTGTAGCGCAGGATGGCGTCGACCACGGTCAGGCGCTCGAACGTTTTGCCGAAGTCATACTCGATGGTTTCTTCACTGCCATCCGCCAGGGTGCGGGTGTTCACGACGGTCGTCGTACCCAGCACTTTCTGCGTAATGCTGCGCAGCATGTCTTCGGTCAGATCCATCAGGTCGTTATAGTCAGCGTAGGCCTGGTAGAACTCGACCATGGTGAATTCCGGATTATGACGGGTGGAAAGCCCCTCATTGCGGAAGTTCCGGTTGATCTCGAATACCCGCTCAAAGCCGCCAACCACAAGGCGCTTCAGGAACAGCTCCGGCGCAATGCGCAGGTACATGTCGATACCCAGGGCGTTGTGATGGGTCACGAAGGGACGCGCTGTGGCACCGCCGGGAATCACCTGCAACATCGGGGTTTCAACTTCCATGAAGTCCCGGTCGGTGAAGTACTGACGCATGGCGCTGATGATCTTCGAGCGCGCATAGAACACCCGACGGCTGTCCTCGTTGACCATCAGGTCGACGTAGCGGTGCCGGTAACGGGCTTCCGTATCGGTCAGGCCCTTGTGTTTTTCAGGGAGCGGGCGCAGGGACTTGGTGAGCAGCACATACTCATCCATGGTCACGTACAGGTCGCCCTTGCCCGACTTGGACAGGGTGCCACGCACACCCACGATATCCCCCAGATCCCAGTGTTTGGTGTCTTTCTGGACATCCTTGGAGGCATAGATCTGGATCCGGCCGGTCATGTCCTGAACCACCTTGAATGCCTTGCGATCAAGCATCATGCGGCCGGCAATGGCCACCTTGATACCGAGGGACTCCAGCTCTTCCTTGGATTTATCACCATATTTCGCCTGCAGTTCGGCGGCGGTGGCGTCACGACGGAAGTCGTTCGGGAAGGCGTTGCCCTGGTCGCGCATCTCTGACAGTTTGGCGCGGCGCTCGGCAATCAGCTTGTTGTCCTCATGCTGTGCGGCATTCTGAGTTTGATCAGTCATTTTGGCTCACTAGGAATCGGGTTGTCCGGGTTAGCGTGGCAAAGGCGCTGGTTACAGCGCCATCTTCAGGCTGGCTTCGATGAACTTGTCAATATCACCGTCCAGCACCGACTGGGTATTACTGGTTTCAACCTTGGTGCGCAGGTCCTTGATACGGCTGTCATCCAGAACGTAGGAGCGGATCTGGCTGCCCCAACCGATATCGGCCTTGGCGTCCTCGGCCTTCTGTTTCTCGGCGTTACGCTCCTGCATCTCACGCTCAAACAGCTTCGCCTTGAGCTGCTTCATGGCCTGGTCCTTGTTCTGGTGCTGGCTTCGGCCAGCCTGACAGGCCACAACAATACCGGTGGGGTTGTGAGTCAGACGTACCGCCGACTCGGTCCGGTTAACGTGCTGACCACCGGCGCCGGAGGCACGGTAGACATCCACCCGCAGATCCGCCGGATTGATTTCAATCTCGAAGCTGTCATCCACTTCCGGTGACACAAACACGGAAGAGAACGAAGTATGCCGACGGTTGCCGGAATCGAACGGCGACTTACGCACCAGCCGGTGCACGCCGGTTTCGGTACGCAGCCAGCCATAGGCGTAGTCGCCCTGGATGTGAATGGTGGCGCTCTTGATGCCAGCCACTTCACCTTCCATCAGCTCGACAATCTCGGCCTTGAAGCCCCGACGCTCGGCCCAGCGCAGGTACATGCGCAGGAGCATGTTGGCCCAGTCCTGGGCTTCGGTGCCACCGGAGCCGGCCTGAATATCCAGGTAGGCGTTGTTGGCGTCCATTTCGCCGGAGAACATGCGGCGGAATTCGAGCTTCTCGAGCTCTTTATCAAGGCCCTCAAGATCTGATTCGATCTCGGCAACGGTCCCCGCATCCTCTTCTTCTGCGGCAATGTCCAGCAGACCTTCGGCGTCTTCCAGGCCGGAGGTGAGGTTGTCGATGGTCTTGACGATCAGTTCGAGGTCCGCGCGCTCTTTGCCCAGAGCCTGAGCCCGCTCGGGGTCGTCCCAGACACTCGGCTGCTCCAGTTCGCGCTCAACTTCGGTCAGTCGCTCACTACGCTGATCGTAGTCAAAGATACCCCCTGAGCGCTTCAGTGCGCTCACGAAGCTCTTTAATCTTCGTCACAATGGGATTAATTTCCATGAAACCCTTACTCGCTCTAGAAAATGGAGAGTAAAAACAGAGGGCGGATTCTACCCGAAATTGCTTTTTAAATCAGCCGTGGTTTTCCGGCCTTGAGGAGCAAACAGCCGATGTGGATTCCAGAGACCGGTGCAAGCAGGAGGCAGGCAAGGCTTTCCGGGAGACGCTGTAAATACGTCCCTGTACGCTTGACGAAAACATCCCTGTTTTCGACACTCCCGGAAAGCCTTGCCTGCCTCCTGCCCATGATTTTGGTTTCATTCTTCAGCCTGATCGGCCGGGGGCCGGGGGAGCTTTTTCTGCAGGGAAAAGGTGTCTGAGCGCAGCGAGTTCTTTTCCCGGAAGAAAAAGCTCCCCCGGCTCGCGGCCAGACTCCTGTACCCCAAAAAGGCTCAGGAAAGCGGCTCCAGATAATCCACCAGAAGCTGCAGATTGGTCCGCCCCCGGAAGGTGTTCGCATCCGGCTTGTAAACAATCCGGGCCCCGGTGCGGGTGTAGTCGGGCACTTCCGGGCCGGTATTGAAAGCTATGCCGTCGATAATTCCGCCGCCCTCGGCTGGTTGCAGCACCAGTTTCAGGTGATTCTCCCCAACGATTCGCTGGCTCACCACCCGGAATTCGCCGTCGAACAACGGCTCCGGGAAATGCTGCCCCCAGGGCCGGCCCGCTTGAGCAGTGCCGCGGTGTCCAGTGACAGCTCGTTTTGCCCAAGCGGCCCGTCGGTGGTGATCGCGGCTTCCAGATCCTCCGCCGACAGCGTGTCGCGAACGGCGTGATCGAAGGCTTCAGAGAAGGCATCCAGGTCGGCTTTGGCGAGGGTCATGCCGGCGGCCATGGCGTGCCCCCCAAACTTTTTCATCATGCCGGGGTGGCGGGAATCGACCACCGCGAGCACATCCCGGATATGCAAACCCGGGATGGAGCGGGCAGAGCCCTTGATGTCTTCGCCATTGTCATCCGGGGCAAAGGCAATGGTTGGTCTGTGGGTCTGCTCTCGAATTCGGGCCGCGAGGATGCCGATAACCCCCTGATGCCATTCAGGATCAAACAGGGCGAGGCCCCAGGGCAGCCCCTCAAGATCAAGAGACATGGAAGCCAGCAGATCCTGTGCCTGGGCCTTCATGTCTTTCTCGATGGTCCGGCGTTCACGGTTGAAGGTGTCCAGCTCCCGGGCCAGTCGACGCGCCTCGTCCGGACTGTCTGCCAGCAGGCAGGCAATACCGATACTCATGTCGTCAAGCCTTCCCGCCGCATTCAGACGGGGGCCAACCACAAATCCAAGGTCGGTTGAGCTGATCGCAGTATGGTCGCGGCCCGCAATTTCCAGCAGGGCAAGGATTCCCGCCCGGGCCTCGCCCTGACGTATCCGGCGCAGGCCCTGCTCCACGAAGATCCGGTTGTTATGGTCCAGGGGCACGACATCAGCCACCGTACCCAGGGCCACCAGGTCAAGCAGGCTCCCCAGGTTCGGCTCGGGATCGGGCAGGCGATGGGTTTCCCGGAGCTGCTTGCGCAACGCCGTAAGGACGTAAAACATCACGCCAACACCGGCAGCGTTCTTGCTCAGGAAGGGGCAGCCCGGCTGGTTGGGATTGACGATGGCATCGGCGTCCGGGAGCTCTTCACCGGCCAGGTGGTGATCCGTCACCACCACCTTCACGCCAAGCTCTTTGGCCGCTCGAACACCCTCAACGGCGGCTATGCCGTTATCGACGGTAACCATCAGGTCGGGAAGCTGACCTTCATCGCGCAAGCGCTCAATAATACCCGGCGTCAGGCCATAGCCATCGGCAAACCGGCTCGGGACGCGAAAATCGATGCTCTGCAGACCCAGCATTGAAAGGCCAAGCATGGCGACGGCCGTGCTGGTGGCGCCATCGGCGTCAAAATCCCCGAGCACCAGAACCCGCTGTTGCTGTTCGATGGCTTCGGCAAGAAGTTCGACGGCCCGGTCGATGCCCCGAAGTGACATGGGCGAGGCCAAGTGTTTCAGCGTGTAGCTGAGCTGTTCATCGGAAGTAACGCCACGGGCCGCGTAAAGACGGCGAAGCAAGGGAGGCAGGTTTTGCCCCCAGTCCGGGAATGTCTCGGGCTGGGGGCGACGCAGGATCTTTTTTGGTGTCATACCCGGTCAGGCGTTTTTCCAGTGCTTGGCAATAAACTCCTGCACACCGGCGATATTGTTATCCAGCACCGTGTAGCGCTCTTCCCGCTCGAACAGGTCGGCCATATGGGCCGGCAGAGGCGGCTTCACAATTACGCCGGATTCGGCCACGGCATCCGGGAACTTGGCCGGGTGCGCGGTACCCAGGGTGATCATCGGTACCGCCTGATCACGGCGACAGTTGCGCGCAGCGCGAACCCCGATGGCGGTGTGAGGATCCAGAAGATACTCGTTCTGTTCGTAAATCTCACGAATCGTATCGCAGGTGGCTTTGTCATCCACCGCGTCACTGTCGAACAACTTGCGCGCATGCTTCCAGCGGTAATCCTCGATGCTGACCGGCCCTTTGGCGGCATTTTCCAGCAGGGTCTTCACTGCCAGCCCGTCACGGCCGTGCAGATCAAACAGCAGGCGCTCGAAATTGCTCGACACCATGATATCCATGCTCGGAGACAGGGTGTGCTCCAGCTGGTGCTGTTCGTATTTGTTGCCACTCATGAAACGATGCAGGATGTCGTTTCGGTTGGTGGCAATGACCAGCTGTGAGATTGGCAGCCCCATCTTCTTGGCCAGGTAGCCGGCAAAGATATCGCCGAAGTTCCCTGTGGGTACCGAAAACGCCATGCTCCGGTCCGGGCCACCCAACGCCAGGGAAGCGTGGAAGTAGTAAACAATCTGGGCCATGATCCGCGCCCAGTTGATGGAGTTCACGGCGGCCAGCTGGGTTTTGCCACCCAGGAATGACTGGTTGCCGAAGCTCTCCTTCACCATGCGCTGACAGTCGTCGAAGTTGCCACGCACCGCAATATTGTGGATGTTGTCACCCTGAACGGTGGTCATCTGGCGGCGCTGGACCTCTGACACCCGCTGGTAAGGATGCAGAATGAAAATATCCACGTGCTCGCACTTGCGACAGCCTTCGATGGCAGCCGAACCGGTATCACCGGAAGTTGCCCCCATGATAACCACGTGCTGCTTGCGCTTCTCCAGGACATAGTCCAGAAGGCGGCCCAACAGCTGCAGGGCGAAATCCTTGAACGCCAGGGTCGGGCCCCGAAACAGCTCCATCACCCATTCGTTGGTATCCAGCTGAACCAGCGGAGCCACGGCCTGGTGGGCGAAGACCGAATAGGTCTCGTCCAGCATCTTGCGGAAATCATCCGCAGGCACAGCGTCGTCCACGAACGGGTGCATGACGTTGAAAGCCAACTCGCTGTAGGAAAGTCCACGCCAGCTACGGATTTCTTCCAGACTGAAATGAGGCAGGGATTCGGGAACGTAGAGACCGCCGTCTGTCGCCAGTCCGGTCAGCAAAACATCCTCAAACCCCAGTGCGGGCGCTTCACCCCGCGTACTGATGTATCTCACGTTCGTACCTGTCAGTTGAAGTTTTCAGCGCGGATGCGGACAACCTGGCCATCGGTATCGGACAGGGCTTCCAGCTCTTCAATCGCACGGTTGATCTGCCGTTCCTGAACGGTGTGGGTCAGGATGATCACCGGAATACGACCGTCTTTCAGCTCGGATTCCTTCTGCATGATCGACTCAATATTGATGCCATGCTCGCTCAGGATGGAGGCAATCTTGGCCAGTACACCCGGACGGTCCAGTGCGGTAATGCGCAGGTAGTAGGCAGACTGGATGTCTTCCATGGACAGCACATCCAGGTCTTCCATGGCATCCGGTGAGAAGCCAAGGTAAGGCACACGGAGGTTGCTTTCTGTCGCCACGGCCCGGGCAACATCGACAATATCGGCGATAACAGCCGACGCTGTTGCCTCATCCCCTGCGCCGGGGCCGTAGTACATGGTCTGGCCAACGGCATCGCCATCCACCAGGACCGCGTTGAGCACGCCATCAACCTGGGCAATCAGATGGCTCTGGGGCACCAGGGTCGGGTGAACGCGAAGTTCAATGCCATCATCCCGACGACGGGCAATACCGAGGTGCTTGATGCGATAGCCCAATAGCTCGGCGTGGGCAATATCGTAAGGGGTAATCTTGGAGATGCCTTCGGTGAAGCCTTTTTCGAATTGCAGGGGCACACCAAATCCGGCGGACGCCAGAATGGTCAGTTTGTGGGCGGCGTCAATACCTTCCACATCAAAGGTCGGATCTGCTTCCGCATAACCCAGGTCCTGGGCTTCCTTGAGAACTTCGGAAAATTCCCGACCGGCACGCATCTCGGTCAGGATGTAGTTCCCGGTGCCGTTGATAATGCCGGCAATCCAGTCAATGCGGTTTGCCGCCATGCCTTCACGTACGGCCTTGATGACCGGAATACCACCGGCAACACCCGCCTCGTAGGCCACTACAACGCCGGCTTTCTCGGCCGCTTCAAAGATTTCGTTACCGTGGACAGCGATCAGGGCCTTGTTGGCGGTAACCACATGCTTGCCGTTACGGATAGCCGCCAGCACCAGCTCCCGCGCGGCGTCATAGCCACCGATGAGCTCCACCACGATATCGACGCCGGGATCATTCACCACGTCATAAATGTCGGTGCTGAAGGGCACATCCCCGAGGTCCATATCCTCCCGGGCCCGTCGACTGGCAATCCGGGTAATCCGGATATTGCACCCGGCCCGGCCGGCAATCAGCCTGGCGTTGCGGGTCAAGACATTAAAGGTACCGCCGCCGACGGTTCCCAATCCGCAGATTCCGACACTGACGTCTTTCAAACTCTCACCTCTGATCCCGAAGGGGTGCTGATGAATTATGTTAGGCGGGCATAGTATACCGATTCAGGCCTCACTGAATAAGCCCTGAATCGGATCCATCGAAATTACGGTGTAATGCAGCCCGGACGACTGGTCCGGGAGGCTTTCAGAGGAGCCCAAGTCCCTCGGCCAGACGTTGCGCGGGGACATAGCCACGAACCATGTTGCCGTCCTCCAGCACAATGGCAGGTGTGCCGGTTACGCCAACCCGACTACCCAACTCAAACTGCTCACGCACCGGGTTCTCGCAGCTTGCATCGGCCACTTTGCGACCGGCCTTGGCTGCGTCCATGGCCGCCTGCTGATCGTCAGCGCACCAGACCGACTCGTATTTCCGGAAAGAAGCGGTATTGGGCCCGGACCGGGGGAATGCATAATAATTGACGGTAATGCCGTATTCGTTGAGCTGCGGCACTTCATCGTGCAGCTTCCGGCAATAGGGGCAATCGATGTCGGTAAACACATCCACCACCGCCTTTTCGTTTTTGGCGGGGAAGCTGATCACCCCTTCGTCCCCGAAATCTGCCATCGTCTGGCGACGGGCGTCCGCGCGGGCGGCTTCAGTCACATTGGCAATGCCCTGGTCGGTAATCTTCAGAAGGTCCCCCGTCATCAGATACTGGCCATCCTCGGTCGCGTAAATCGTGTCACCATTGTTGCTCTGGACTTCATAAAGCCCCTTTGCCTCGGACTCCTTTACCGATATCACCTGAAGGCCCGGGACGGCCTCGGTCAGGCGCTCGGAAATCCGGTCTTCGACTTCACCGGCACTGACATTCGCCATAACAAGTGTGCCGAAACCGAAGGCAAGCGCCACAACCGCATGTTTAATATTCATTCTGACAAACAACCTTTTTTCAGAGACCAGTTAAATAACCCGGGCAGTATTGGCACAGGCCGGGAATCAATTCAATGCGACAAGTACAGAAAAAGAAAGTTCACCCCCGCACGCGCAAACAGCCGCTTCATCAGCCCCTGGGATGGTGAGCCTGGTGCAGCGACTGGAGACGCTGACGAGCCACATGGGTGTATATCTGGGTCGTTGACAGATCCGAGTGACCCAACAGCATCTGTACAACACGGAGGTCCGCACCATGATTCAGAAGGTGCGTGGCAAACGCATGCCTCAGGGTGTGGGGAGACAGGTGCTTGCGAATACCGACTCGCACAGCGTAATGCTTGATGCGATGCCAGAATGTCTGGCGGGTCATCGCCGCTGCCCGATTACCCGGGAACAGCGCATCGCAGGAGCGGCCTTTCAGAAGCTCCGGCCGGCCTTCCTTCATGTACTTCAGCAGCCAGTCCACCGCCTCCTCCCCCAGGGGCACAAGCCGTTCCTTGTCACCCTTGCCGGTGATCCGAATGACGCCCTGGCGCAGATTTACCTGATCAACCCGCAGCTCTGTCAGCTCTGAGACCCTCAGGCCACAACCATAGAGAATCTCGAGCATGGCCTTGTCCCGGAGCTCGATGGCAACACTCGGGTCCGGTTCGCAAAGCAGCGCATCCACCTCTTCCTCGGTGAGAGAATCCGGAAGACGCCGGGGCAACCTCGGGCTGTCGATCCGCAGGGTCGGATCCTCAGCGATCAGCCCTTCGCGTAGCAGAAAGCGGTAAAAACGCCGAAGTCCGGACAGCCGCCGGGCCGCCGTAGAGCTCTTGATCCCTTCCGCCAACCCCCGCGACATCCAGGCCAGAAGGTCGGTTCGGCGAACATCAGTCAGCGCGGGCTTGCCAGGCTGGCTTTCCAGCCATTCCGCCAATCGCGACAAATCACTCCGGTAGGCCTGCCGTGTCTTTTCCCCAAGCCCGTCTTCCAGCCAGATGGCATCAACGAACCGCACAATGACTGATTCATCTTCCGCTTTCATGGCAAGTTCCCAGACTTCGAACGTCCTACGACAAGCATACCGGAACGTCAGACACAAAAAAGGCAGCCCGGGGCTGCCTTTTTCTGCCTGCTGTTCAGCGCTCTGCTGATCAGCCCAGCTTTTCCTTGATACGAGCCGCCTTACCAGACAGGTCGCGCAGGTAGTAGAGCTTGGCCTGGCGAACATCGCCGCGACGCTTCACGCTGATGCTGTCGATCAGCTTGGAGAAGCTCTGGAAGGTACGCTCAACACCAACACCGTAAGAGATCTTACGTACGGTGAAAGAGGAATTCATGCCACGGTTACGCTTGCCGATGACGACACCCTCGAACGCCTGCAGACGCTCACGGTTACCCTCGGTTACGCGAACCTGAACGACCACGGTGTCGCCCGGCGCAAACGCAGGGATTTCCTTGGTCATCTGTTCTGCTTCAAGTTGACTGATGATGTTGTTCTTGCCGCTCATCGTAATGCTCCTGATACCCAATCTGTTAATGCCCTGATCATTCAGAGGCACCCGGTTCGTTCAAAATCTCTTCCAGCAGCTCACGCTCTTCGTCCGTAAACACCCGCTTTTCCAGCAGGTCGGGGCGTCGCTCCCGGGTTCGCCTCAACGACTGCTTCAGCCGCCAACGCCGGATCTGATCATGGTGACCGCCCAATAAAACATCCGGCACCGCCTGACCTTCGTAAACTTCGGGCCGGGTGTAGTGCGGACAATCCAGCAAACCGTCGGCGAAAGAATCCTGCTCTGCCGACTGCGCATGACCCAGCGCTCCGGGGATGAGGCGTGTAACCGCATCGATAACAGCCATCGCTGCCAATTCGCCACCGGAAAGCACAAAATCACCCAGTGACACTTCCCGATCGACTTCCGTCGCTATCAGGCGCTCATCAACACCCTCGTACCGGCCCGCCACCAGAATCAACTGCTGCTCTGCAGCAAGCGACTCGACAACAGACTGGTTCAGAGTCTCGCCCTGGGGCGAGAGGTAAACCACACAAGGGCTTCCGGGTGCTGCTTCCCTTGCCGCATGGATTGCGTCCCGGAGAGGCTGAATTTTCATCAGCATACCCGGGCCACCGCCATATGGCCGGTCGTCTACCGTGCGATGCCGGTCGTGGGTAAACTCACGGGGATTCCAGCTGCGGAAAGTCAAAAGACCATCCCGGACTGCCCTTCCCGTAATCCCGTAATCCGTTACCGCACTGAACATATCCGGGAACAGACTGACTGCGCCAATCCACACCCGTCAGAACTCCGGATCCCAGTCCACCACCATGCGCTTTGAATCCAGATCAACATTCTGGACCACTTCGCCAGGCAGATAAGGAATCAGACGCTCACGTTGATCGATGGAACCTGCCGTAGCCTGTACCACCAGAACATCGTTGGATCCGGTTTCCATAAGATGGTGCACTTTACCAAGGCACTCATCATCGACCGTATACACATCAAGACCTTCCAGCTGAAACCAGTAGAACTCCCCTTCAGGAAGTTCCGGCAACTCAGCTGTCGAGACCCTGACTTCGGCACCGCAATACGTGCGGGCCAGATCACGGTCGTTAATACCTTTCAGCCTGACGACGATCCCCTGCCCCTGGCGGCGACCTTCCTCAAGCTTGGCCGGAATACGCTTACCATCCAGATCAAGCGTCCAATCGGGATAGTTCAGTATTCCGTCTTTGGGATCGGTGTAGGAGAAGACCTTGAGCCACCCCTTGACCCCAAACACCGAGGTAATCCGGCCGATCACAGTTTCCTGCGAATTCTGTGTCATGCCATAAACCCCGGTATCAGTACTGTCTTACCCAGCAGCCTTCAGCAGCTGTGCAACGCGCTCGCTAGTCTGCGCGCCTTGACCGAGCCAGAAATCGACACGCTCACGATCAACGCGAAGGCTCTCTTCCTGACCACGGGCAACCGGGTTGAAGAAACCTACACGCTCAATGAAACGACCGTCGCGAGATTTGCGGCTGTCGGTGACTGTCAGATGGTAGAACGGGCGCTTCTTGGAGCCACCACGAGCCAAACGGATAATTACCATTTAACCAATATCCTGTTCTGTTGAACGAACTTTGTACGATTCACGCCTGCTGAACACCAGCTGACGCGAAGACCCATACTCGAAAGGGGCGCCATTCTATGCTAAAAAAGCGCCAAAGAAAACAGCAAAACCAGTTGTTTCCCCGTTTTCCATGTAAGGCTTTTTACATACGGCCAAACGGAGGCATTCCGCCCCCTCCACCGCCGCCCGGGGGCATCATGCCACCCATGCCGCGCATCATATTCGCCATGCCGCCTTTCTTGCCAAACTTTTTCATCATCTTCTGCATTTGCTTGTGCTGTTTCAGCAGACGATTCACATCCTGGATCTGGGTTCCAGACCCCGTGGCGATCCGGCGCTTGCGGGAATTGTTGATCACATCCGGGTAACGCCGCTCCTTCGGGGTCATCGAGCAGATGATGGCTTCCATCTGCCCCATGGACTTGTCATTAACCTGCTGCTGGGCCACCTGGGCCATCTGCCCCATGCCCGGCAGCTTGTCGAGCAGGCCACCGATGCCACCCATGCTCTTCATCTGCTGCAGCTGATCGCGAAAATCCTCCAGGTCAAAGCTCTTGCCCTTCTTTATTTTCTTGGTGAGCTTCTGGGCCTTCTTCTGGTCCAGCTTGCGCTCCGCCTCTTCGATCAGCGAGAGCACGTCGCCCATGCCAAGGATCCGGGACGCGACCCGGTCCGGATAAAACGGCTCAAGGGCATCGGACTTTTCGCCCACACCCAGGAACTTGATCGGCTTGCCGGTGATATGGCGAACAGACAGGGCGGCACCGCCACGGGCATCGCCATCGGTTTTGGTCAGGACCACACCCGTCAGAGGCAGGGCATCGTTAAACGCCTTGGCGGTGTTGGCCGCATCCTGACCGGTCATGGCGTCGACCACGAACAGGGTCTCAACCGGATTGACCGCCTTATGCAGCCGGCCGATCTCGCCCATCATCTGTTCATCGACATGCAGCCGGCCGGCGGTATCAAGAATCACCACATCGATGTGCTTCTTCCTGGCAGCCGCAATCGCTCCCTCGGCGATATCCACGGGATCCTGATCGGCGCTGCTCGGGAAGAACTCGACACCTACCTCGCCGGCAAGGGTCTCCAACTGGCGAATCGCGGCAGGGCGATAGACATCCGCACTGACTACCAGAACGGACTTCTTCTGCCGCTCCTTGAGGAAGCGGGAAAGCTTGGCGACCGTGGTGGTCTTACCCGCACCCTGCAGACCGGCCATCATAATTACTGCCGGCGGCTGGACGTTCAGGTTGAGGGATTCGTTGCCCTCGCCCATCACCCGTTCCAGCTCCTGCTGGACAACTTTTACGAAGACCTGGCCCGGTGTCAGGCTGCGCTGCACCTCCTGGCCAATGGCTCGCTTGCGGACGCCCTCAACAAAGTCCTTCACTACCGGCAGGGCGACATCCGCCTCCAGCAGCGCCATCCGCACTTCCCGGAGAGTGTCCTTTATATTGTCATCAGTGAGGCGCGCCTGGCCGGAAATCTTGCGCAGACTGCCGGAAAGTCGGTCTTGGAGGTTCTCAAACATGTTGCTCTTCCGTACCCCGGATAAATTGAGTGCGTGAATCGACAGAGCCTGCGACGACTCCTTGATTCCAGTTGCATAATCGCGACATTATAACCAGACTATCGCCCTGAAACGACCAGCCCGGTCAAATCGGCCGAAACCAGCGCCGATCCCCAGTCAGAACAGTGGTTAATAAGGAAGTCATGGGAACGCTGATTCTCGCGGTCACCTCTCTTTTTCTTTACAGCGTCGGTACCGCGCTGCAGGCCCTGCATTTCAGGGGCCGGGTTCAGAGCAATATTGCCATTACCACCCTGATTGGCGTTCTTGCCCTGACCAGCCACGGACTTCTTATTGGCCAGACGGTCCACCATGACGGCGGTTTCGATTTTAGCTTTTTCAAAAGCTCGGTTCTGATTTCCTGGCTGATCGTGTTTCTGTTGCTGGGCCTCAACCTCAAAAAACCAGTACAAAGCCTGTTCCTGGGCGTCTATCCCCTGGCCGGCCTTACCATCATCCTTGCTCTTGTGACACACGGCCCCTCGAGACTGGTCTCGGAGCAAAGCTATGGCATGCTCTCCCACATAGCACTTTCGGTGACAGCCTACAGCCTCTTCACCCTGGCGGCCATCCAGGCGGTTCTTCTTTATTTCCAGAATCGCCAACTGAAGCACAACTACAACAGTCTGCTGGTTCGCAACCTGCCGCCACTGCAGACCATGGAATCGCTACTGTTTGAAATGGTCTGGGCCGGCGTCGTGATGCTGATTCTGGCAATCGTGACGGGCGCCCTCTTTATAGAAGACCTGTTTGCTCAGAACCTCGCTCACAAGACCCTGTTCTCCATCCTGTCCCTGCTGGTTTTCGTGGCGCTCCTGATCGGCCGTTACACCAAAGGCTGGCGCGGGATTACCGCTAGCCGATGGACCCTTGCGGGCTGCGCACTTCTGATGCTGGCATTCTATGGCAGCAAGTTTGTGCTGGAACTGATCTTCCAGCGCGGCGGCTAATCTCGGGAACTCCGGTATTCTCTTGACACAACACTTGCCAAAACCCTATTTTCGCTACTTGTCAGCAATATAAGGACACCTCTTTTGAACGAAACATCGCTTACTGCGCTGTTTATTCTCCTGGTCGGACTCATCCTTCTCTCCGGTTTCTTCTCAAGCTCCGAAACCGGGATGATGTCCCTCAACCGATACCGCCTAAAACACATGGCCAAAACCGGCCATAAAGGTGCCAAGCGGGCCCAGGGCTTGCTGCAACGCACCGACCAGCTTATCGGCGTGATCCTGATCGGCAACAACTTCGTCAACATCTTTGCTTCGTCGATCGCGACCGTTATTGCGATACGGGTATGGGGCGATGCCGGCATCGCGATCGCCACTATCCTGCTGACCATCGTGATTCTGATCTTCGCAGAAGTTACCCCGAAAACCCTGGCGGCACTGTTTCCCGAGAAAATCGCATTTCCCGCCAGCTACATCCTTGGCCCCCTGCTGAAAATCCTATACCCGATTGTCTGGGCCGTGAACCTGTTTACCGGAGGCATTCTCAAGCTGCTGGGTGTTTCTGCTGCGGATGCTGCAAACGACCACCTGAGTCGCGAAGAACTCCGAACACTGGTGAACGAGGCCGGGGCCCTGATTCCAGCCAAGCACAAGGACATGCTGGTCAGCATCCTGGATCTCGAAAAAGTAACCGTGAATGACATCATGGTGCCCCGCAACGAGGTCGTAGGGATCGATCTGGAGGACGACACTGACACGATCCTGCGTCAATTGCGCAGCAGCCAGCACACTCGCCTTCCCGTTTACAAAGGCGACATCAACAACATCCAGGGCATACTCCACCTGCGCAGCGCTTCGAAGCTGCTTCAGCAGGAGGAGATCAACAAGGCCATGATCATGCAGCTTTGCCAGGAACCCTATTTCGTTCCGGAAAGCACCCCTCTGAACACCCAGCTGATCAATTTCCAGAAGGGTCGCCGCAGGTTTGGTGTGGTTGTGGATGAATATGGTGACGTTCTGGGTCTTGCGACACTCGAAGACATACTTGAAGAAATCGTCGGGGACTTTACGACGGATTACGCCGCCACCAGCCCGGACATTATTCCCCAGGACAATGGCACCTTTATTATCGACGGCACCTCTGCCGTTCGAACCATCAACAAGACCCTGGGCTGGAAGCTCCCCACCGACGGACCGAAAACCCTAAACGGCCTGATCACTGAAACCCTGGAGAACATTCCCGACACCAACGTCTGCCTGAAAGTGGACGGTCATCGGGTAGAAGTACTGCAAATCAAGGACAACGTCGTAAAAGCAGCGATTGTACACCCCAAAAAGCGCAAAAAACGGTCACTGTCCCTTAAACCATAGAGCTCCTGAAGCCTCCCTCCTGCGGGCGCTATAGACTCTTACGTTATAGCGCCTTCCGTTCTTGAAAGATCAAAATTTAATTGCCAGCTTGACCCCCGCTGATCTCCCACCAACACTGAAAGGGCGTGCGTTACAAAAACAATCACAAGGAATACGTCCATGAGTCTGACACATACGTTTGGCCTGCTTGCCCATCCCGACCAGGAATGGGAGGCTATTCGCAACGAATCCGAGTCCGTCACAAGGCTGTACGCCGGCCACATTCTGTTGCTGGCACTGATCCCCGCTGTCGCCGGTTTCTTCGGAACAACCCAGGTGGGCTGGCAGATTGGTGATGGCCAGATCACAAAGCTTTCGATTACGAGCGCGCTGCAGCTATCGGTGCTCTTTTACGGGGCCATGCTTGCCGGAATCTTTGTACTGGGCAAGTTCATCGATTTCTTTGCCGCCACTTATGACGCGGTTGAGCGGACTCCCAGAGGCGTAGCCCTGGCCGCCTACACCGCAACCCCCATTTTCCTCATCGGGGTTATCGCGGCCTACCCGAACATCTGGGTGAACATGCTGGCAGGCCTGGTGGCCGTTGCCTATGCCGTCTACCTGCTGTATGAAGGCCTCCCCATCCTGATGAAAATACCGGAAGATCGAGGCTTCATGTTTGCGTCCGCAGTCCTTACCGTGGGCCTGGTTATGTTTGTCGCACTGCTGGCTATCAGCGTCGTTATCTGGAGCATGGGCATCGGCCCTGTCTATGTGAGCTGAACGCTTACTCGTCAGCAAGTCAGTGATATGTATAAGGGTGCCTCGCAGGCACCCTGTGTTTTTTGAATTCGCTCCCACGTTAGCGTTTGGTCATGTTAACTTTAAGCAAAATGCGGTAAATTTAACCAATAACGAGAATTCAAGGATTACCAGCTCGGTCATGTATCCGGTTGAGGCGTAAACAGGAGTCTGCCATGAACAAGCAGTCCGGCATACATTACCTCCGCGAGCACAGGGAAGCCGGAAGTAACAGACCGGTTCCTGCGGAGGTCACCCGCATCCGGGACACCGTTGTCGCCGGACTTGGTGATTTGCTGCAGGGCGCCTTCGACGCCGTCGACGATTCACTGTTCGAGTTGGCCAATAATGCCCGCAGCAACAATGAACAGAACCGGTATTTCGAAGCGATGCGTGAAATACGCATCAAGCGGAAGGGTGTAGAGCGGCATTTTCAGAATACCGTTGCCCAATACTTCGCCAATCCCCCTCATACAGGCCCGCTCCAGGAAGAAACCCTGAACAAGCAGGCCAGCTCAGATACCCTCGCCCTGGTCGGTAACGACGACCTTGAAGAACAGGTTGCGCTCAACGCCATGATCACCAAGGCGAAAGCACACTTTCAGGGCCCGCTGCTTCAGCTCCAGACCCGCTTCAGCCAGGTGTATCCGGAGGCCACGGAAGAGTCACCGGTGAATCCCATGGCGCCGGAACATCTGTGCAGCGCTTTTACTGAAGCCATTCAGGCGCTGGAAATCCAGATTCGGGAACGCCTGATTCTGCTCAAACAGTTTGACCGCTATGTTGTCTCCAACCTGGGCATGCTGCTGGACGAAGCCAACCGCATACTGATCCAGGCAGGGATCATTCCGAATTTCAGGTATCACGGCAAAGCCGGACAGCAGCATGACGCCTCCAAGTCGCAGTCTGCAGGTTACGAAAAAGGGGAAGCCAAAGCCTCAGATACCACGGCAACGGAGCGCCCGGGCGAAACAGGCAGCAGCAGTGCTGTCTTCCAACAGATCAGACAGATGCTGGCGCTTCAGCGCGCCAATGCAGGCATGCCTCCCAGAGCCTCAGACCCCAATGTTCGGGTAGTGGGTGACTCAGAGCTGGCAAGCCTTCTCAATTCATTACCACTGACGGGAGCCAGGCAGGATCAGCACAACCTGAGCGATGGCGAACCCGTCAGTATTGATATTCGCCAGCTGGTGCAGCAGATTCTCTCCCAAGCCGATACCGGAGACGGCCGAAAGCCGGCGCTGAATGAAGTTGACGAAGACCTGATCAACCTGGTTTCCATGCTGTTCGAGTTCATACTCGACGATTACAACCTATCCGCTCCGGTTCAGGTCCTGATTAGTCGTCTGCAGATTCCAATCCTGAAAGTGGTCATCAGGGACAAGAGTTTCTTCAGTCAGGCTACGCACCCGGCCAGACGCCTTCTGAACTCCCTGGCAAGGGCAGGCATCGGCTGGAGCAGCAGCGATGAGAAAACCAAGGACAAACTCTACGGACAGATTCACAACATTGTGCAAAGAATTCTCAATGAATTTGACGGCGACGTTGCGCTGTTTGAGACCCTGAACCAGGAATTCGAACAGTTTCTTGAACGGGAGAACCGCAAGGCGTCACTGGTGGAGCAGAGAACCCGGGAATCGGAGCGGGGTCGAATAAAATCCCAGACAGCCCAGCAAACCGTCGACAACCTTCTGAAGCAGAAAGTTTCCCGCTATAAACTGCCGGAATCCATCCACGACATCCTGATGAACGGCTGGAGTCGCGTGATGTTTCTTGCTTATCTGCGGGACGATGTAGAGCACCGATGGAACGCGACCGTCAAGGTTGTCGACGATCTTATATGGTGCCTTCACCCTCATCAGGAAGACGACGAGAGAGACCAGTGGGTACGCGTGGTGCCAAGCCTGCTCAAGTCATTGCGATCAGGACTGGAAGAGGTGTCCTATAACTCATCCAGACTGGATGAAATGATGGGCCAGCTCAAGCACCAACTGGCCGAGGCATTTCGCACCAATGCTGCCATTGAAGCACTTCAGGATTCGCCCGAGGAGCCCGAAGACGAGGAAATTGCCACCGTTTACCAGACAGCTGTTGAACGCCAGCAGGAGCTGGAAGAAGCTGCGATCTCCGAGTACGTGGCCCAGATTGACAGTATCGAAATTGGCAACTGGGTAGAGTTCCGTCTCGTCAATGGTGCCAGTTTCCGGTGCAAGCTATCCGCCATCATCGAGGAAGCAGACTGCTTTGTGTTTGTGAACCGGATGGGGCTGAAGGTTATTGAGAAAACCCGGATTGAACTGGCTCACGAAATGCGGCGCGGCCGGCTGACCCTGCTTGAGCAGGGCGCACTGATTGATCGGGCCCTGGATGCGGTCGTCGGCACCCTGCGGAGCAAGACCGCCTGACGCCAATGCCTGGAAAAAGCAGTCCCAATGCCCTGCCGGCTGCGTACCGGCTGGGGCTTGCAGCATCTCTGGCACTATTCCTTCACACGCTGCTGCTCTCAGGCCTCCCCACTCCCATGGAAGAACAGACGGCCGCGCACAGAGAGAGCATCCGTTTTGAGCTGGTGCCCCCGGGCGCACGAGAAACCGTCGCCAACAGATCTGAACCCCCCAGCCCGAACCAGGACGCACCCCGAATTCCGCGTTTTGAGGTTGACCCCCCTCGCCCCGAATCCCCACCGGAACCCGAAATGGTCACCTCCCGCCAGCCTGACGCCGTGACACGGAGTGAGCAAACCAATACCAGTGCCCCGGAAAGCGAAGCTGCACAGGCAAGCACCAGCGCCTCTGCTGGAGCGGAACCAGAACGGTCTCCGGAAACCCCGGAAGAGCGCGTTACCCGAATAACGGAGTCACCGGCTGAACTGGACCCTTACGTGGTCAAGCTGGCCGTCCACCTGGCCCGGCAGTTGGAGGAGCTGCGAGTGCCGGCGATGAGTGAGTTGACCGAAACAGTGGCCATGGAAGTGGAGCTGCAATTGCTCGGAAATGGCGCCCTGACCCGGGCAAGGGTGCTGAAATCGACGGGTATCAGGAGAATTGACGATGCTGCATACCGGGCTGCCCTGGCGGCGAGCCCCTACCCCCAACCGCCAAATGACGGCGGGAGCCGGAACCGCTTCGAGGTCGAACTGCTGTTCACCCCGAAACGGCTCTGACCGGCAGCGGCTTCAGGCTTCCGCCTGCTTCGCAGCCTCTTTGACAAGCTTGGCCAGTTCACCGCTCTCGGACATTTCCAGAACGATGTCACAACCGCCAACCAGCTCACCGTTGATGTAAAGCTGCGGGTAGGTCGGCCAGCTGGAGTAAACTTTCAGGGCCTCGCGAAGCTCCTGGTTGTCCAGGATGTTCACGAAGGCAAAGCGCTCGCCACAAGCCATAACAGCCTGCACAGTCTTCGCAGAGAAACCACACTGGGGCGCCTGGGGGCTACCCTTCATGTACAGAATGATCGGATTCTCTTCGAGCTGGCTTTTAATGGTTTCATTGATGTCCATGAACATTCACCTCTGTTGGAACAGTCTTGCCACACGGCAATTTTCTTGACGATATTGTACACGGGTGCCGAACCCCTCACCAAACACCTTGATTTGACCTGGCGCAACGCCCGCAGTTCCAGGCCCGCTACAGCGTTGTCATACCTGCTCCGAAGGGCTAGACTTGATGCCCCATTTTTTTCAGCCAACGTTCAGGCAACCCCGCCAGCGGCGGGTTCGTTGAGATAAGGGCCATTGCATGGCGGCAAGACATTTTCTGACATTGAATGACATGACAACCACCGAGCTGGAAAGCCTGGTTGATCATGCATCGGCACTGCGCAACGAATGGCGGCAAGGCAAGGTCCGGGACTCCCTGAAAAACCGTGTCCTTGCGATGATCTTCGAGAAATCCTCCACGCGAACCAGGGTTTCCTTTGAAGCCGGCATGACCCAGCTCGGCGGCTCCGCATTGTTCCTGTCACCCAGGGATACCCAGCTTGGCCGCGGCGAACCCATTGAAGACTCTGCCATTGTCATCTCCAGCATGGTCGACGCGGTGATGATCCGCACCTTTGCCCACGAGACAGTGGAGCGCTTTGCCGCTGCATCCAGGGTCCCAGTGATCAACGCCCTGACCGATGATTTTCATCCCTGCCAGCTGCTGGCCGACATGCAGACATACCGCGAGCACCGTGGCAGCATTCGTGGTGCCACCGTGGCCTGGATCGGCGACGGGAACAACATGTGCCACTCGTACATTAACGCCGCGGCCCAGTTTGATTTCAATCTGAACATTGCCTGCCCCGAAGGCTACGAACCGGCCGAGTCACTGCTCAAGGGCCACGAAGACCGGATCAATGTGGTCCGGGACCCTGCAGAAGCGGCCCGCAACGCCCAGCTTCTGGTAACGGATGTCTGGGCCTCCATGGGCCAGGAAGACGAACAGAAGGCCCGTGAAAAAGCGTTCAGCAGCTATCAGATCAACCCCGAGCTGCTCGCTGTAGCCGATAAGGATGCACTCTTCATGCATTGCCTCCCGGCCCACCGTGGCGAGGAGATATCGGCAGACATGATGGAACATCCCGCCTCCGTCGTCTGGGATGAGGCCGAAAACCGCCTGCATGCCCAGAAAGCCCTGCTTGAATTTCTCATCCTGAACCGCCTGGACTGACTTCATGAGAACAACCGCGCAATCTCCGGCAGACTGGCTGCTTGAGGTCAACAACCTGTCCTGTGGTTACGGCGGGGATTCCGTGGTGAAGGATGTCAGTTTTGCCCTGAGTCATGGCGACATCGGTTGCCTTCTCGGCCCCAGCGGTTGCGGCAAGAGCACCATACTGCGCGCCCTCGCAGGCTTTCTGCCACTGAGCGGCGGTGAAATCTGCCTGCAGTCCCAGGCCATCAGCCTGCCCGGACGCACCCTGCCCCCGGAAAAACGGCGGATCGGCATGGTGTTTCAGGACTACGCCCCTGTTTCCGCACCTGACCATCGCCGACAACGTCGGATTTGGCCTGCGTAATCTGAAAAAGGCGGAGAAGCGGCAGAAAGTCATGGAACTGCTCAATGTCGTGCACCTGCAGGACCTGGCGGACAACTACCCCCATGAACTGTCTGGCGGCCAACAGCAGCGGGTTGCGCTGGCCCGCGCCCTGGCACCCGAGCCGACCCTGATCCTGCTGGATGAGCCGTTTTCCAACCTGGATGCGGACCTGCGCAGGCGGCTGAG
>Ga0064014_10105_pt1 | contig 36018 bp, 33 predicted proteins | sample CrowatWCoCulture_2_FD_61584 | JGI IMG/M metagenome (GOLD analysis project Ga0064014, IMG submission 61584) | Marine cyanobacteria communities from the University of California, Santa Cruz, USA, analyzing cyanobacterial DNA methylation -... | ecosystem: Host-associated > Microbial > Bacteria >...
GGGACAGGGCACCATACTCGGGTGCAGGTGAACTTTGATGAGGGCGCCAAGTGGCTGGTTCTGGCTTATGCGCCTTTGGAGGCCTGTTAGATTCCGCGCGGTTATGACGTGGCTTGAGTTTTTGGAGTTATGCCCAGTGACGGGTAGCACTCTCCAAAACACGCTCCTTGCGGCACATCCATGTGACGCTTGGGCTCCGCCATCCATGGCTCCGCACAGTTTTGGAGAGCGCTACCGTCCCTGTGCATCTGAAAGTTCGTGGCGTTCCGCGCGCCTTTCTGGCGCCACCGGTCTTACATCAGAACCGCGTAGATCACACCTGCCAGAACAATCCTGTAAATCACATACGGCCACATCCCCACCTTGTTCAGCCACTTCAGGAAGAAGTGGATCGCTGTGATGGCCATCAGGAATGAGGTCACTCCGCCGATCAGGAAGCCACTCCAGTCGACGATCACATCCGAAGTTGCCACTTCCAGCAGTTTTACCGCAGATGCCAGCACGATGATGGGAATTGCCAGCAGAAAAGAGAATCTGGAGGCGGTTTCGCGGGTCATGCCCAGGCACAGGCCGGCGGTGATGGTGACGCCGGAACGGGAGGTGCCGGGGACCAGGGCCATGGCCTGGGCGATGCCGACCAGGACGGCGTCTTTCCAGTTCAGTTTGTCGAGGGTGCGCTGGCGTTTTGGGAGCCAGTCGGCCAGACCCAAAAGCAAGCCGAAGAACAGGGTCGTGAAGAAGATGACTTCCACCGCCCGCAGTTCGTTGTCGATCATATCCAGCAGTGCCAGGCGGCCAGGCCGGCGGGGATGGTGCCGATCACCAGGTACCAGGCCAGGGCGCCCTGGCCGACGATTTTGCGCTGGCCAATGGAGATCAGTCCGTCCGGGCGATGCCAAAGACATCCCGCCGGAAATAGAGCACAACCGCCAGTAAGGTTCCCACGTGCACGGACAGGTCGAAACCCACGCCCTGATCGGTCCAGCCGAACAATGCCGGGGTCAGAATCAGGTGGGCGGAGCTGGAGATGGGCAGGAATTCGGTCAGTCCCTGGAGAAGGCCAAGGAAAAGGGCCTGGAAAACGTCCATTGCGTGGATTCCGTCAGATTCGGTGCGTCAGAAATGTGGGCGGGATATTAGCAGGGTGGGGGTGGGCTGAACAGATAGTGCGAGTGAAGCCAGCGCCATGATCCGAAGCCTGGCGCTGGCCTCTGCGGCTTATGCCGGAAACCGGTCCCGCGTGCGATTGGCTATTTTGACTAGCATCAGCATAAGCGGTACTTCCACCAGCACACCCACTACCGTGGCCAGCGCTGCGCCGGATTGCAGGCCGAACAGTGCGATGGCTGCGGCCACGGCCAGTTCGAAGAAGTTGCTGGCGCCGATCATGGCGCCAGGCGCTGCGATACAGTGGCGTACTTTCCACAGCCTCGCCCAGCCGTAGGCCAGGAAGAAAATCAGGAAGGTCTGAACAATCAGCGGCACGGCAATCAGCACGATGTGCAGGGGGTTGTTCAGGATTACCTCGCCCTGGAAGGCGAACAGCAGTACCAGAGTGACAATCAGCGCTGCCGGGGTGACCGGGCTGAGCCGCTTCATGAAGACATCGTCGTACCACTGCTGACCGTGGCGCGAGATCAGGGCGCGGCGGGTCAGGTAGCCGGCCGTTAGCGGAATCACGATGTACAGGACGACCGACAGCAGCACGGTATCCCAGGGCACCTGGATGTCGGAGATGCCCAGCAGGAAAACAACAATCGGCGCGAAGGCAAACAGCATGATGATGTCGTTAAGCGATACCTGCACCAGAGTGTAGGCGGCATCGCCTTTGGTCAGGAAACTCCACACGAACACCATGGCGGTGCAGGGCGCTGCACCCAACAGGATCGCCCCGGCCAGGTACTCGCTGGCCAGTCCCGGCGCGATCCATGGCTCGAACACCACCATCAGAAAGAACCAGGCAATGGCAAACATGGTGAAGGGCTTGATCAGCCAGTTGACGATGGTCGTGATCGCCAGGCCTTTCGGTTCTTTCCGTACACCGACCACCGCACTGAAATCAATTTGCGCCATCATCGGGAAAATCATCGCCCAGATCAGAATGGCGATGGGGATGGAGACCTGCGCGTATTCGAAGCGGGACAGAGTCTCGGGCACTACGGGCGCGAACTGGCCCAGCGCTACGCCGGCAATGATGGCCAGAGCCACCCACACCGACAGGTACCTGCCGAACAGGTCCATGCCTTCGCCGGAGCCTTCCGCCTGGGTGATTTCGGTATTGCTGCTCATTGCCTTTCCCTCACATGGACCGCTGGTTGACGCGTTTGGAGACTTCTTCGGCACTTTCCACCCGCTCCGAATACCGGTCGGTCAGGCAGTCACTCCGGTCCCGGATCAGCAGAGTGAATTTCACCAGCTCCTCCATCACATCAACGATGCGATTGTAATAGGGCGAGGGTTTCATGCGGTCGTTATCGTCAAACTCCATAAACGCCTTGGGCACCGAGGACTGGTTGGGGATGGTCACCATCCGCATCCAACGTCCCAGGACCCTTAGCTGATTGACGGCGTTGAAGGACTGGGAGCCGCCGCAGACCTGCATTACGGCGAGGGTCTTGCCCTGGGTGGGACGCATGCCGCCAATGGACAGCGGGATCCAGTCAATCTGGGTTTTCATGATGCCGGTCATGGCGCCGTGACGCTCTGGTGAACACCACACCATGCCTTCAGACCACTGGGCCAGCTCCCGCAGTTCCTGCACCTTGGGGTGAGAGGCATCTTCTGCATCGGCCAGAGGCAACCCCCGGGGATTAAATACCCGGGTTTCCGCGCCCATGGCTTCGAGCAATCGGGCAGCCTCTTCAACGGCCAGCCGACTGAACGAGCGTTCCCGCAATGAGCCATACAGCAACAGAATTCGCGGCGGATGTGACGACGGCTTTGCCTTGAAGAGCTGGCCCGTTGTTGGAGCGTTGAACAATTCCGGGTCGACGTTGGGGAGGTCTTGGTCCTGGGTGCTCATTTTTTTGCCGGATTCCTTTACTCATGAAGATGCCGGATCTATTATGCACAAAAATAGATATTCATAAAACCGAATATACGGAAATTCAGATATGAAACGCCGCGTTTTGTTCGTCTGTACCGCCAACAGTGCCCGTTCCCTGATGGCAGAAGCCTTGCTCCGGGACATGGCCGGAGACCGGTTCGAAGTTGCCAGCGCCGGCACCGAGCCAACCAGGCCCCACCCGATGGCACTGCAGGTGCTTGAGGAAGCCGGCATCTCCACTGAAGGATTGCATAGCAAGCAATTGGCCGATGTGCAGGGGCAATACTGGGATTACGTGATCACCCTGTGCGAGAAAGCCGCGAACGAGTGCGGTACGGTCTGCCAGCCTGCCCAGCAGATTGCCTGGGATTTTGCCGATCCGGTGCCGGCAAACCGCCATTCCACCTTTGCCCTTACTCTCAAGGAAATCAGGGAGCGCATTGCGCTGTTCGCACTGGTGCACCAGAAAGAAACCGGAGCGAAACCTGCCAGCTATGACCCGGTCACGGTGTTCAAGGCGCTGGCCGACGATTTCCGCCTTGCGGCGCTGTTACTGATCCGCAGCCAGGGGCAACTCTGTGTCTGCGAGCTTACCGAAGCCTTTGAAGCGCCCCAGCCGAAAGTCAGCCGGCATCTGGCCACGTTGCGGGATGCCGGCCTGCTGGCCACGGAGCGTCGGGGCCAGTGGATCTATTATTCCCTGAACCCGGGCATTCCGCAGTGGCTGGCCCGTGTGCTGGATGAAACCGCCAGCCATAACGGTCGTTTGATAGAGAACCCGCTTGCACGGTTACAGGCCATGGCAGGCCGCCCGTCTGTCCAATGCCTGTAATCCTCACGCGGTCTAATGTATGCACAGTTTCATCAGGAGCACACCATGAGCAAGATCAAAGTAGGCATTAATGGATTTGGCCGAATCGGTCGTCTGGCCTTGCGGGCCGCCTGGGGCTGGCCAGATATGGAGTTTGTGGCCATCAACGACCCGGGTGCCGATGCCGCCACACTGGCCCACCTCCTCAACTTTGACAGCATCCACGGTCGCTGGAGCCAAGAAGCCACTGCGGACGGGACGGATATCGTCATCGAGGATCAGCGCATTCGGGTGACTCACAACCGCAGCATCGGTGAAACCGACTGGTCCGGCTGCGATCTGGTGATCGAGGCCAGTGGTGTCAACAAAAAGGTCAATGCACTGCAGGCGTACCTGGATCAGGGCGTGAAACGGGTGGTGGTGACGGCACCGGTGAAGGAGGCGGGCGCCAAGAACATTGTGGTTGGTGTGAACGATGATATTTTCGACCCGGCCAACGACCGCATTGTGACCGCTGCCTCATGCACCACCAACTGCCTGGCACCGGTGGTGAAGGTGATTCATGAGAAGCTGGGCATCAAGCACGGCTCCATCACCACCATTCACAGCCTGACCAACACCCAGACCATTATTGATGCGCCCCACAAGGATCTGCGCCGGGCGAGGGCCTGCGGCAGCTCATTGATTCCCACCAGCACCGGTTCAGCAACGGCGATTATCGAAATATTCCCGGAACTGAAAGGGCGCCTGGATGGCCACGCTGTGCGCGTGCCGCTCACCAACGCGTCGCTGACCGATTGCGTGTTTGAAGTCGAGACGGCCACAGACAGGGACACCGTAAACCAGCTGTTGAAAGAGGCTGCTGAGGGAGAACTGAACGGTATTCTGGGCTACGAAGAGCGCCCACTGGTGTCCATTGACTACAAGACCGACCCGCGCTCGTCCATCGTCGATGCCCTGTCCACCATGGTGGTCAATGGCACCCAGGTGAAAATCTACGCCTGGTACGACAACGAATGGGGCTACGCCAACCGCACCGCGGAACTGGCGCGCAGGGTGGGCTCTGCCTGATATGACTGCCGCCATCCGACAGTACCTGGTGATCACCGGTAACTACTGGGCCTTCACCCTCACCGATGGCGCCCTGCGGATGCTGGTGGTGCTGCACTTCCACCAGTTGGGCTACTCGCCCCTGGAAATTGCCCTGTTGTTCATCTTCTATGAGTTCTTCGGGGTGGTGACCAACCTGGTGGGCGGTTACCTGGGCGCCCGCATGGGGCTGAACCGCACCATGAACATCGGGTTGTTCCTGCAGATCGTGGCGTTGGGCATGCTGGCGGTGTCGGCGGCCATGCTCACGGTGCCCTGGGTGATGGCAGCGCAAGCATTGTCCGGCATTGCCAAGGATCTGAACAAGATGTCCGCCAAGAGCGGCATCAAGTTGCTGGTGCCGGACGAGCAGCAGGGAACCCTCTACAAGTGGGTGGCGATTCTCACCGGCTCCAAGAACACCCTCAAGGGTGTGGGCTTCTTCCTTGGCAGTGTGTTGCTGATGGCAGCCGGCTTTACGGGTGCGGTCATTATCATGGCGGTGGCGCTGGGGCTGGTCTGGCTGGCCAGCTTGTTTCTGCTGGGGCAGGACCTGGGCAAGAGCAAGGCCAAGCCGAAGTTCAGCGAGATCCTTTCCAAAAGCCGAGCCATCAATGTGCTCTCGGCGGCGCGGATGTTCCTGTTCGGGGCCCGGGATGTCTGGTTTGTGGTGGCTTTACCGGTCTACCTGCATACGGTCTTTGGCTGGGACTTCTGGAAAGTGGGCGGCTTTATGGCCACCTGGATTATCGGCTATGGCTTTATCCAGACCATTGCCCCGCGCATCACCGGCAACATGGAAGGCAAACAGCCTGCTGTGCTCTGGGCGGCAGCCCTGGCGCTGATTCCTGCCACCATTGCCATTGGCCTGACGGCGGGCTGGTCACCGCAGATTGTGATTGTTGGTGGCCTGTTGTTGTTTGGCGTGCTGTTTGCTGTCAACTCGTCCCTGCACAGCTATCTCATCGTCAGCTACGCCCGTGGGGATGGCGTGTCGCTGGATGTGGGCTTCTATTACATGTCGAACGCTGCCGGGCGTTTGCTGGGCACCATTTTGTCGGGCTGGGTCTATCAGGCTTATGGCCTGGAGGCCTGTCTGTGGATATCGTCCGGTCTGGTGGCCACGGCTGCGCTGCTGTCCCTGATGTTGCCCGAGCGGCGGCCAGTGACAGCCTGAGCGGGGCTCAGAACCGAATGGCCAGCCCTGCGGCGGCTTCCACCTGCAGGTAGCCGCTGCTGTCGAATCTGAGTTCGCAGCCGCCGGAGCAGAACGCGGAACCCCCTGAATTCAGGGCGGTGTAAACGCCGCGCAGATCCAGCCGCAGGCGCAGTTGTTCCGTCAGAAAAAACTGATAGCCACCACCCAGAGACAGGGCGGCCCGGTGGTGGGTTTCATATCTCGAATCGTCCGGTTCCAGCCGGGTAACCCCGAATACACCAGAGACAAACCCGCCGTGGTTCTGCCCGCCCGGGAAATACAACCCGCCGAACTGGAGTTGGTAGATCGTCAGGTCGATGGAATCCACGCCCGGTGCGAACAGGCCAGTGTCCAGTCTGGCTGAGGTGCTCTGCCGCCCGAAATAGAGTTCTCCCTGTTTGCCGGGGTCCGGCAGATCAAAATTGAACACCAGCCCCTGGCTGGCGGAATCCCGGAAGTCGATCTGGTCTGAGGTGCTGGCGCCAGCGGTCTCGATATCCACCGAACTGCTCATGCGAAAACCTGCAAACGGTGCAAGGCTGACCTCCGCTGCTACCGGAGCGGCGATCAGTGCAGATGTCAGTGTGAACGTGAAAAGGGATCGAAGCTTCATACATCCGCGGCCTGTGTGGCTGGTCGTTGGCAGGGCAGTGTGCAATGGTATAACCGTTATGAACGTTGTCGAGCCCTGGTGATGCTATCTTGACAGATTTGGTGCTGGAAAATCTCAGCGTTGGCACTCTGAGTAACGTGTCTTTGAGGATACCCGGTGGACAGGTTGTCTGCCTGTCCGGTCCTTCGGGCAGTGGCAAGAGCCGTCTGCTGAGGGCCGTGGCTGATCTGGAACCACACGGCGGCACGGTTTCTCTGGGTGATACCGCCCAGTTGAATGTTCCCGCACACCAGTGGCGACGCCGGGTGGTTATGGTACCAGCAGACAGTCAATGGTGGTTTGATGAGGTGGGTGGTCACTTTCCGGATGATGCTAAGGCAGAATTGCCGTCAGCGCTGGGCTTTCCGCCCGGCGTTATGGGGTGGTCGGTAAGTCGGCTGTCCTCTGGTGAACGACAGCGGCTGGCGCTCTGGCGGGCCCTGGTGCTTGAGCCAGAGGTTCTGTTGCTGGACGAACCCACCGCCAATCTGGATAACGACAGCACGGAAGCCATTGAAACCTGGCTGCTCAATGAGATCCGGAGGCGGCAGATCGCGGTGCTTTGGGTCGCTCACGACCCGGCGCAGATCTATCGGGTGTCGGATGCCCACTACCGGATCCACGGCACCAGGCTGGAGCGCGCTAATGGAAGTGATTGATCTGGCCTGGTGGAAGCTGGGCCTGGCGGCCTTGCTAATTCTGGCGCTGGCCGGTACCAGCTATCTGGCCCGGCTCGGTATTACCCGGAGTCTGCTGATTGCGGCACTCCGCACGGTCATTCAACTGGCGTTGATCGGGCTGGTTCTGGAGGTTCTGTTCGCATCCTCTGCGTTCTACTGGATTGCGCTGCTGGCATTGGTCATGCTGTTGGTTGCCGGCCGGGAAGTGGTCGCGCGCCAGGGGCGACGATTACGGGGCTGGTGGGCGTTTAGTATCGGTACAGGGGCGATGTTTGTGTCGTCCTTTACCGTGACCATCCTGGCCCTGACTGTCGTGATCGGCCCTGAACCTTGGTACGCCCCACAATACGCCATCCCGCTGCTGGGTATGATGCTCGGCAACACCATGACGGGCGTGAGTCTGTCGCTGGACCGGTTGAATGACTCGGTCTGGCGCCAGCGTGCCGTCATCGAGAACCGCTTGATGCTGGGTCAGACCTGGCAACAGGCGCTGGAGGATATCCGGAGGGACGCCATGCGCAGTGGCATGATGCCCTCAATCAATGCCATGGCCGCCGCCGGTATTGTCAGCCTGCCGGGTATGATGACTGGCCAGATACTTGCTGGCAGCCCCCCGGCAGTTGCGGTGAAATACCAGATTCTGGTGATGCTGATCATCACCGTCGGTACCGGATTCGGCGCGCTGATGGCGGTTTCCTGGGGTGGTCGCAAACTGTTCGACGATAGGCAACGTTTGCGACTGGATCGACTGGTGAAATCGTGAACGGTAAGACTCAATACCACTCAGACACCAAAGTAGCATGGGCGAAACTACCCTCGTGAAGCTAGGCTTGGTCCATCGTTCGCATAAAAGACAACAAGAATGATCGACCTGCTAAGACGTTACCCTCTCCCTGTTATTGTGCTGGCCCAGCTGTTCGGCACCTCGCTTTGGTTCAGTATCAATGGCGTCTGGCTATCGCTGTCCGCGGAACTGGGCCTGACCGAAACCGATCTGGGTCGGCTGACGCTGGCGGTTCAGGCCGGGTTTATCGCCGGTACCCTGACCATTGCGGTGACCGGTCTGGCGGACCGCTTTGGCGCCAGTCGTATCTTTGCGCTCTCGAGTCTGCTGGGCGCGCTGGTCAATGGCGGGTTTGTCTTCGCCGCCGGTGCACCGCCGCTGGATTTCCTCCTGCGGTTCGCCACCGGTCTTTGTCTGGCCGGCATCTACCCCCTGGGCATGAAAATGGTGATCGCCTGGACCCCGAAATACGCCGGTGCGGCACTGGCCTGGCTGGTGGGCATGCTCACCCTGGGTACGGCACTGCCACATCTGATGCGCGGTGCAACGCTGGGCATGCCCTGGGAGTGGCCGCTGATGGCGGCATCCTGCCTCGCCCTGGCCGGAGGGCTGCTGGTGTTTCTGCTGGGTGATGGGCCGCACTTGCCGAAAAGCAGCGGCCGCCTGCCCCTTAGCCAGGGCCTGGCGGCCCTGCGGATACCAAGATTTCGTGCGGTGGCCGGTGGCTACTTCGGCCATATGTGGGAACTCTACGCCTTCTGGACACTGACACCCCTGCTGATCGGCCGGGAACTGCAGCGCCTGGGGCAGGCGGAGGCCTTGGTTCCCTGGCTGTCGTTCGCGGTGATCGGTATTGGCGCCGCCGGTTGTGTTGGTGGCGGCCGGCTCAGTCGAACCCTGGGCAGCGAATGGGTGGCCCGGCGGGCATTGATGGCGTCCGGGGCCTTCTGCCTTCTGTATCCCTGGTTGAACGGACTGGCTCCGGTCTTGCTGATCGCGTTGCTGATTGTCTGGGGAATTGCGGTAGTGGCAGATTCGCCTCAGTTTTCGGCGTTGGCCGCGGCAACGGCACCGAAGGAATCGGTAGGCTCTTCCCTGGCGGTGATGAACGCGGTCGGCTTCGGGCTGACCCTGCCGGCGATCTGGCTGACCAGCGGATTATGGGGGCAACTGAATGTCTGGGTGGTTCTGCTTCTGTTCCCGGGGCCGGTGCTGGGACTGTGGTCGCTGTCCAGGTCCAGGCCTGAGGCCGGATCCGGTTAGCTTGCGCACTCAATGCAGTAGAGAGTAGTCGGGTCAATCTCCAGGCGCTTCGGGTTGATCGGCTCGCCACACTCCATGCACTCGCCATACTCATCGTTGTCGATGCGCATCAAGGCGGCTTCGATCATTTTCAGTTGTCGCTCTGCCCGTTCCTTGCCCGCTTTGGCCAGGGCCTGCCCCTGCAGGGCGTCCATCCGGGAGAGTCGGCCAACGCTTTGCTGGTCCAGATGTACGGTGTCACTGGCTTCATCTCGCACTTCACTGGTCGAGAGCAGGTCTTCACGGAGTTTCAGCAGGAGCTGACGAAACTTGGCCTGTTCTTCCGGCGCCATGGATTTTCTCTCCTGATGCTGGCTTGGTCGATTTTTGATCTGTTTTCAGCCGTTTGATAGGATCTTGCGCTTCCCGAGCAGATGGGGCAAGGCTCGCAATCACGAGAGTTTCGCCGCCATCGACCCAATTCTGATATGGCTGATTCCACATTGCATAACTCGCCTGACGACGCACCGAGAGTTCTCCTTCTGTCCGGCTACGATGCAGCCAGCCATAAACGCTGGCGGAATCAGATCACCGGGATGTTCGGTGACTATCACTGGCAGACGCTGGCGTTACCGCCCCGGTTCTTTCGTTGGCGTATTCGCGGTAATCCCCTGAGCTGGCTCAATGAGCCGGCCCTGCAAGAGTGCTGGGACCTGGTAATTGCGACATCCATGGTGGACTTGGCTTCGCTACGAAGCTTCCACCCGCATCTGACCCAGACGCCGTGTGTGCTGTACATGCACGAGAATCAGTTTGCCTTCCCGGTGTCGAAAAAGCAGAGTTCCAGTGCCGAACCCCAGATGGTGAACCTTTACAGTGCCATCTCAGCGGACAAAGTGGTATTCAACAGCGCCTGGAACCGGGACAGCTTTCTTGAAGGTGCCTGGACATTTCTTGATCAGATGCCGGACGGCGTCCCCGACGGCTTGATTGCCCGTTTGCGGGATAAATCCCGGGTCATCCCGGTGCCGATTGAAGACAGACTGTATGCCGAGCGAAGGAAGCCTTATAACCGGGACTGTCCGCACCTGCTCTGGAATCACCGCTGGGAATACGACAAGGGTCCGGACCGGCTGCTTAAACTTTTACAGGTTCTGGACCAGCGCGCACTGCCGTTCCGGTTGAGTGTGGTGGGCGAGCGGTTCCGCAACCACCCGAAGGCGTTCGACCAGATTCATGGGCAGTTCGGCCATCGGATTGAACAGTGGGGTTTTCTGGAGAGTCGGCGAGAGTACGACCAACTGTTGGCCCGGGCAGATGTTGTTATTTCCACGGCCCTGCACGATTTCCAGGGTCTGTCGATGCTGGAAGCCATGGCGTCCGGTTGCGTGCCCCTGGCGCCGGACCGGCTGGCCTATCGGGAATACGTGCCGGAACTGTGTCGCTATGACAGCCATGAACAGGATGCGGAGCAAGAGGCGGAAGCTGCCGCCGACAGCCTCGAAGCCATGCTGGAAAAGGGCGCATCAGCCTGTCCGCCAGAAGGTTGGCGGGCATCCAGACTGGCCGGAGACTACCAGTCCCTGTTTCAGCACCTGATCAAAACCGGAGCAGGCAAGTCCTGATCCTGTTTCTTCCCCAAATCTGTCTCAGATCAAACCCGCCCCCTTGCGGTTGTCACCGTCGATACTAGACTCAAAGCTGTCTGTCGGCCTCACCACAGGGAGTCGTGGCCATGGAGTTTCATACCCTCGACGGCAATGAAGCGGTGTCCTCGGTGGCTTACCGCCTGAGCGAAACCATTGCCATCTATCCGATTACCCCCGCCTCGGTGATGGGCGAACACGCCGATGACTGGGCGGCTCTGGGCAAACCCAATCTCTGGGGGCAGGTGCCCAGTGTGGTGGAGATGCAGTCCGAGGCCGGCGCGGCCGGTGCCATGCACGGGGCGCTGCAGGCCGGTTCCCTGGTGACCACCTTTACCGCCTCCCAGGGGCTGCTGTTGATGCTGCCCAATCTGTACAAGATTGCCGGCGAGCTGTCGCCGTTCTGCATGCACATTGCCGCCCGCAGCATTGCCACCCATGCTTTGTCCATTTTCTGCGACCATTCTGATGTGATGAGTGCCCGCGGTACCGGTTTTGCCCTGCTGGCGTCGGGATCGGTTCAGGAAGCTCAGGATATGGCCGCAATCGGCCATGCCGTGACCCTGGAAAGCCGGGTGCCGGTGATGCATTTCTTCGATGGGTTCAGGACCTCCCATGAAATTTCCAAGATTGCAGCGCTCAGTGATGAGGATTTGCAGGCGCTGGTATCGCACGAAGGGGTGGAAGCGCATCGTAGCCGCCGGATGACGCCGGACCGGCCAGTGGTTCGGGGCACCTCCCAGAACCCGGACGCCTTCTTCCAGGCCCGGGAGGCCATCAACCCGTTCTATCAGGCGTTTCCGGACAAACTTGAAGCCGTGATGGACCGGTTTGCCGGCATTACCGGGCGCCAGTACCGGCTGTTTGATTATTTCGGCCACCCCGAGGCCGACCGGGTGGTCATCCTGATGGGTTCCGGGGCCGAATGCGCCCATGAGACGGTGGAGTGGCTGCTGGAGCAGGGCGAGAAAGTCGGGGTCCTCAAGGTGCGCCTGTTCCGGCCCTTTGCCACCGACCGTTTCCTGAGCGCTTTGCCGGATACGGTCGAGCACCTGGCAGTCCTGGACCGTACCAAGGAACCCGGAGCCCAGGGTGAGCCCCTGTTGCTGGAAGTCAGTGGCGCCTTGATGGAAGCTTACAGCCGGGGCGATCGCAAGGTGCTGCCCCGGGTGATCGGGGGGCGCTATGGTCTGTCTTCCCGGGAATTTACCCCGGCCATGGTCTGCGCCATTTTCGACCAACTGAAAGCCGAAGCGCCGAAAACCCGTTTTACCGTTGGCGTGCGGGACGATGTCAGCCATCTCTCCCTGGATGTGGACAGCGAACTGGACATTGAGTCCCCGAAAACCCGCCGGGCCCTGTTCTTCGGTCTGGGCGCTGATGGCACCGTCAGCAGCAACAAGGCCAGCATCAAGATTCTGGGCGAGGGCACGGACCTGTTTGCCCAGGGCCATTTCGTCTATGACTCCAAGAAATCCGGTGCCACCACGGTATCCCACCTGCGGTTCGGTCCGCTGCCGATCCGCTCCAGCTATCTGATCAACAGGGCCCAGTTCGTGGCCATTCATGCACCCCAGTTCCTGGAGCGTTTTGATGTGCTGGAACATGCCGCCGAGGGTGCAACGGTGCTGCTCAATGTGCCCTGGGCGAAAGAGGAGGTCTGGGACCGGCTGTCGGAAGAGGTCCAGCGGGCGCTGGTTGAGCGCAAGGCCCGACTGTTTGTGATCGATGCCGCCGAAGTGGCGGAAAAAGCGGGGCTGGAACGACGGATCAACACGGTAATGCAGGTCTGCTTCTTCGCCCTGGCGGATATCCTGCCCCGGGATAAGGCCATTGCCCACATCAAGGAATCCATTCGTAAAACCTGGGGCCGCCGCGGGCCGGAAGTGGTGCGCCGCAACGTGGAAGCGGTGGACTCGGCGCTCGACAATCTGCACGAGGTACCGGTACCGGATAAGGTGACGGCAACCCGCACCCGGCCACCGAGAGTGCCGGAGGATGCGCCGGACTTTGTGCAGAAAGTCACTCGTCTGTTACTGGAAGGGCAGGGGGACAAACTGCCGGTCAGTGCTTTTCCGCCGGATGGTACCTGGCCAACGGGAACCAGCCAGTATGAGAAGCGAACCATCGCCCTGGAAATCCCCATCTGGGAGTCCGACCTATGTGTGCAGTGCAATTTTTGCGCAATGATTTGCCCGCACACCGCGATCACCAGCAAGGTGTTTGAGCCCGAGACGGTCAAAGGGGCGCCAGAGGCGTTCGAGGTGGTGCCGGAAACCCACACCTCGGAGCTGGAGGGACTGGATTACCGCATTCAGGTGGCGCCCGACGACTGCACCGGTTGCGGTCTGTGTGTCGAGGTCTGCCCGGCAAAGGACCGGACCCAGCCCAAGCGCAAAGCCATCAATATGCAGCCCATCGAGCAGCACCGCGAGGTGGAGGCGGATAACCTGGCGTTCTTCCGGCAGTTGCCGGATGTGCCCAGGGATCGCATCCCCCGGGACTTCAAATCCTTGCCGCTGCTGATCCCCCTGTTCGAATATTCCGGCGCCTGTTCCGGCTGCGGTGAAACGCCCTACATCCGGCTGCTGACCCAGTTGGTGGGGGATCGGCTGTTGATTGCCAATGCCACCGGCTGCTCCTCGATCTACGGTGGCAATTTGCCCACCACACCCTATACGGTCAATGCCGACGGCCGGGGGCCCACCTGGAACAATTCGCTGTTTGAGGACGCGGCGGAACTGGGGCTGGGCATGCGTCTGGGGCTGGACAAACTCGTGGGTCGGGCCCGGCAATTGCTGAACGGGTTCCAGGGGCAACTGCCTGAAGCGCTGCACTCTGAGCTGACCAGCGCCTGCACCACCGTTGATGAATCGGCAATGGCATCAAGGCGCACTGCGATTGAGCAGCTCCGGAACTGGCTGGCGGACCAGCAGGCTCCAGAGGCCCGGGAACTCGACAGCCTGGCCGACGAGCTCTGCCCGAAGAGTGTCTGGGTGATTGGCGGCGATGGCTGGGCCTACGATATCGGCTATGGCGGCCTGGACCACGCTTTGGCCTCGGGCCAGAACCTGAAACTGCTGGTGCTGGATACCGAAGTCTATTCCAACACCGGCGGCCAGCAATCCAAGGCCACGCCCATGGGGGCCATCGCCAAGTTTGCCTCCGCTGGCAAGGCCACCCGCAAAAAAGACCTGGGCCTGCTCGCCATGAGCTATGGCCATGCCTACGTGGCCCAGATCGCCATGCAGTCCCACAGCAACCACACCACCAAGGCCCTGCAGGAAGCAGAGAGCTTTGATGGCCCGGCACTGATCATTGCCCACAGCCCCTGCATTGCCCACGGTTACGACCTGATGCACTCCCCCGCACAGCAGAAGCGGGCGGTAGACAGCTGGGCCTGGCCGCTGTACCGGTTTGATCCCCGCCGTATCCACGAAGGGCTGCCGCCCCTGCAACTGGACTCCCTGCGCCAGAAAGTCACCATGAAAGCCTACATGCAGGAAGAAGCCCGGTTCCGGATGCTGGAGCTGAGGGATCCCCGACGCTACGAACAGCTGGTGGCTGCGGCGTCGGAGGCGGCCACTGAACAGCGTGAGCTCTATAAGCAGCTGGCGGGGATCCATTTTGAGCCCCACGAATCTTCGGAAGCAGGTAACGAGAAGGGTGAACGTCATGACTGAGCTGGCAACCCGTTGGCTGGGGCTGGAACTAAGCTCGCCCCTGGTGGTTGGCGCCAGTCCGCTGACCGATGACCTGGACGCCCTGAAAGCCTGTGTTGAGGCAGGGGCGGGTGCCGTGGTCATGCATTCGCTGTTTGAGGAGCAGCTGGTGGAGGAGCAGATGGCGGCCCACCGGTTTATTGATTCCCGGATCAATATGGACGCCGAGGCCCGATCATTTTTTCCGGAATCCGAGCTATTCGAGATGGGATCGGACAGTTACCTGCAGCGATTGGAGCTGCTGCGACACTCACTGGGTGTGCCGGTGATTGCCTCGCTCAATGGTATCTCGACAGGTGGCTGGACCAGGCATGCACGCGAGCTGGAAGCGGCAGGCGCCCATGCCATCGAACTGAATCTCTATGACCTGGCATCGGATCCGGAGGAAACAGCTGAAGCACTGGAACAGCGGCAACTTGCGGTTGTGAGGTCAGTGGCTGAGCAGGTGAGCATTCCGGTCAGCGTCAAGCTATCGCCTTTCTATTCGGCGTTGCCGGCTTTTGTGGCAGGCATTGAAGCGGCTGGCGCCCACGGGCTGGTTCTGTTCAACCGGTTTTACCAGCCCGATATGGACCTGGACGAGCTGGAGTTGAGCCGGGAAGTGGTGCTTTCATCCAGCGCCGAGCTGCCGTTGCGCTTGCACGCTGCGGCCATGCTGTATGGCCAGACATCACTGGAAATGGCCGTTTCGGGTGGCGTTCACAGTGGTGATGATGCGGCAAAAGCGATTCTTTCGGGCGCTTCCGCAGTGCAGGTGGTCTCCGCATTGCTATCGGAGGGTGCCGGCGCCCTGTCGAGGATTACCCGGGAAATGAATGCTCGGCTCTCCGGAATGGGATACCGCTCGCTGGCAGAAGCACAGGGCGTTCTGTCTATGGCGAACGCCCCCAATGCCCGAACCTGGGAGCGCCTTAATTACGCCCGCCTTCTGCACGGCTGGAAATAGAGCGGTGCAGGTTCAGAGAACTTGCTCTGGCACTTCCCTTATTCGACCGTGCTCATCGATGGCAACGTAGACGAACAGGCCCTCGGTTACCTTGCGTGGATTCTTGGCAGTACGGTCAAGGGTCCACACTTCCACGCTGATTTTCATGGAACTGCGACCGATATCCACCAGCTTCGCAGTAGCAACCCACCTGCGACCCAACCCGCAGCGGTGACAGGAACTCCATCCGGTCCATGGCCACGGTGGCATTGCGTCCCTGGGAAATGCGCCCGGCCATGGTGGCAGCGGCGAGATCCATCTGTTTCACCAGCCAGCCGGCGAAGACATCGCCATTGGCGTTGGTATCAGCGGGGAGAGGAATTACCTGAAGAGTGAGGTCACCACGGGGCATGGGTTTGTCATCGTCTAGCGCGGTCATAGTACTGCCTTCTTGCGAGCCTGGAATTGTTTTAACACGCATGGTAACGGGCTGAAGCGCCGCTGCAAGCAAATTTGAACATTCCTGACTATATTTCAAATGCTGTAACAAAGTTGTCACAGAGTGCTATTAGTCTGCACACATCGGTAAAACACATCCGACACAACGTCCAAACCGAATAATGGAGACTTGACGTGATGAAACTGAACAAAGCACTCGCGACTGTTGCACTGGCCGGCTCCGTAGCCGCCATGTCTGCACCGGCCATGGCCCGTGACACCATCAGCATCGTGGGTTCCTCAACTGTTTATCCGTTCGCCACTGTTGTTGCCGAGCGATTCGGTACCAAGACCGACTTCAGCACACCCAAGCTGGAATCCACCGGTTCTGGTGGTGGTCTCAAGCTGTTCTGTCAGGGTATCGGTACCCAGCACCCGGACATCACCAACGCCTCGCGCCGGATGAAGACTTCCGAGTTCGAGCTCTGCCAGAGCAACGGCGTAAAAGACATCACCGAGTTTCGCATCGGTTCTGACGGCATTGTTATTGCCAGCTCCAAGAATGCCGAGAACCTCGAACTCACGCTTGAGCAGTTGTTCCTGGCCCTGGGTTCCAAAGTGCCTGTTAACGGCGAGTGGGTAGCCAACCCGAACAAAAACTGGAGCGACGTTGATTCCAGCCTGCCGAACAAGCCGATTCGTGTGATGGGTCCTCCCCCGACTTCCGGTACCCGTGACTCGTTCAACGAGCTTGCCCTGGCTGCTGGTTGCGATGAGCTGCCGGAAACCGCCAATCTGAGCGAGGATGAGCACGCTTCCATTTGTGAAAGCGTTCGTGAAGACGGCGTATTTATCGAGGCGGGTGAGAACGACAACCTGATCGTGCAGAAGTTGATTGGGGATGCCGGGATGTACGGCGTATTCGGTTACAGCTTCATGGAAGAAAACTCCGACCGTCTGCAGGCCGCTACCCTGAATGGCAAGGTACCGACTGCTGAAGCCATTGCTGCGGATGAGTATCCGGTAGCCCGTTCACTGTTCTTCTACGTGAAGAAAGCACACGTTGGTGTGGTTCCCGGCATCCAGGAGTATGTTAGCGAGTTCACCAGCAACGCTGCCATGGGCCAGAACGGCTACCTGAAAGATGTTGGTCTGATCGTGCCGCCCCGTGCTGCCCTGATGGACCTGATGGAAAAGGCAGAAAACATGCCGAACCTGACCCTGGACGAGCTCAAGTAAGACCGCCGTCCGGTCAAGAACAGAGGTGCGGGTCTCGATTGAGGCCCGCACCTTTTGCACGTTTGGACGATCCGGTGCCAGTGCAGAGCTGAATCTGTAAACTGTGCGCCAATACGAAGTCGAATACAGGAATTTTCATGCAACCGGCTAATCTTTTATTACTGACCCTGGTGCTGGCGATCGTGGCCTATTGGCTTGGTTACGCCCGCTCCCGGTCGCTGGCGATGCCGATGGGTGGGATCCGTCATCTCAAGTCCCTTCCTTTCTATTATGGGGCCCGGGCGGCATTGTGGAGTGGTATTCCCGCGCTTATCGTGCTCGGTTTGTGGGCAGCATTCCAGGGCAAAGTCATTCAGCTGATTGTGATTGGTGGCCTGCCGGACGGCATGGTGCCGGCGACCGATGGTGAAGCCAGCCTGCTGCTGAGTAAAATCAGTAACGTGGCCAGTGGGGCGTTACCTCCCGGGTTCGTGGAGGCGCCGATCGCTGAGGCCGCTGAACGCTTGCAGGCCTTGCGCGCCCAGAGCCGGTTCCTCATGTCTGCGCTGGTTATCTCGGTAGCCGTGCTCGCGGGTTTCCTGGGCTGGTTGAGAATCCGGCCGCGCCTGAATGCCCGTGTCCAGGTTGAAGCCATTCTCAAGTGGGTATTCTTCGCTTGTGCGGCCCTGGCAATCCTGACCACCATCGGCATCATTTTCTCGGTGGCCTTCGAGACGTTCCGGTTCTTCGAGAAGGTACCGTTTACCGAATTTTTCTTTGGCAGCCACTGGAGTCCCCAGACCGCACTTCGGGCTGATCAGGTTGCCTCCCAGGGTGCATTCGGCATGATCCCCCTGTTCACCGGCACCCTCCTGATTTCCGCTATTGCCATGGTTGTGGCCGTGCCGGTGGGGCTGCTTTCAGCGATTTACCTGTCCGAGTATGCCGGCAAAAAAGTTCGTGGTGTGGTCAAGCCGCTGCTGGAAATGCTGGCCGGTATTCCCACCGTGGTTTACGGTTTCTTCGCCGCGCTGACTGTCGCGCCGTTTATCAGTGATCTGGCCGCGTCCATGGGCATCGAAGCGTCTTCCCAGAGTGCCCTGGCCGCCGGCGCCGTTATGGGCATCATGATTATCCCGTTCGTGTCATCCCTTTCGGATGACGTGATCAATGCCGTTCCCCAAGCTATGCGGGATGGTTCCCTGGCTCTTGGTGCCACCCAGTCCGAGACCATGAAGAAGGTGATTTTTCCCGCCGCACTGCCCGGCATCATGGGCGGTATTCTGCTGGCGGTCTCCCGGGCCATCGGTGAGACCATGATCGTGGTGATGGCCGCAGGGCTGGCGGCCAACCTGACGGCCAACCCGCTGGAAACGGTAACCACCGTCACCGTCCAGATCGTGACCCTGCTCACCGGTGACCAGGAGTTCGACAGCGCCAAGACGCTGGCCGCCTTTGCACTGGGCGCCATGCTCTTCCTGGCAACCCTGCTGCTGAACGTCATTGCACTGAAAATCGTACGCAAATATCGGGAACAGTATGACTGATCAACGTTCACAGGCGGAGATTGTCCGCCAGTCGCTCAAGCGCCGCTACCGGAAAGAACGTCGGTTCCGTGCCTACGGTGTAATCGCGATCGCGATTGCTCTTGGGGCTCTGTTAACCCTGTTTACCGATATCATCGGGAAGGGCTATACGGGCTTCATGAAGACCACCATCACCATGGATGTGCAGCTGGATGGTGAAATGATGTATCTGGACGACCCCACGGACGAACGCCAGATGAAGATGGCCGATTTTGTTGAGCCATTGGTTCAGGCCCTGATCAAAGAGATTCCCGGGGCGAGCGAAGAGGATCGTAAGCAGGTTCGCGAACTGATTAATCCCTATGCTTCGGTGGAACTGCGCGATGCACTCAAGGCGAATCCGGAGTGGTTGGGTACCACTCAGACCCTGACATTCCTCAGTCACACCGATGTGGATGTCTACGTGAAACACGCGGGGGATGATGCCTACTCGATCAAGCTGAACGACCAGCAAAAAGCCTGGGTGGACGAACTGCAGGAGCGGGGCGTTATCGACACATCCTTCAACGATGTGTTCTTCAGCGGCGGTGATTCCCGGGATCCGTCCAAGGCAGGTATTCTCGGCGCCATTGTCGGTTCGCTGCTGACCATGTTCGTTACCCTGATCCTGTCGTTCCCGATTGGCGTGGCAGCGGCGATCTACCTGGAAGAATTCGCGCCACAGAACAAGTTCACCGATTTTATCGAGGTGAATATCAACAACCTGGCGGCGGTTCCTTCCATCATCTTTGGTCTGCTCGGCCTGGCAGTGTTTATCAACCTGTTCGGCATGCCGCGTTCGGTTCCGGTGGTTGGTGGTCTGGTGCTGACTTTGATGACCCTGCCGACCATCATCATTTCCAGCCGGGCCGCTATCAAAAGCGTACCGCCCTCGATCCGCGAGGCTGCTGAAGGTATCGGTGCCTCCAAGATGCAGGTGGTTCTGCACCATGTACTGCCGCTGGCCATGCCGGGCATGCTGACCGGCTCCATCATCGGGATGGCCCAGGCGCTGGGTGAGACCGCACCGCTGCTGCTGATCGGTATGGTGGCGTTCATTGTGGATGTGCCCGACGGCTTCTTCGATTCGGCTACGGTTCTTCCGGTGCAGGTATTCCTGTGGGCCGGTAGCCCCGAGCTGGCCTTTATTGAACGTGCGTCGGCAGCCATCATGGTGTTGTTGACCTTCCTGATCAGCATGAATGCATTGGCCATCTGGATGCGCAAACGTCTCGAGCGCCGGTGGTAAGGAGAATCAAGATGAATAGTGTGAATACAACCATTGCCAGTGAAGTTACCCAACCGGACGAGGTCGCCGTGCCAGTTCAGGAATCAAAGCCCGCTGAAATCATCATCGAGGAAGGCAAAACCGTTGGGAAGCCGTTCTCCGACGATCCGAAGTTCAAACTGCGCGACGTCGACGTGTTCTACGGCGACACCCGTGCGATCAAGAAGATCAGCCTGGATATTGCCCGTAACGAAGTCATTGCCTTTATCGGACCATCCGGTTGCGGCAAATCCACGTTCCTGCGCTGTTTGAACCGCATGAACGACAGCATCGATATCTGTCGTGTGAAGGGGTCTCTGCACCTGGACGACCACGACATTTACGATCCCAAACGGGACGTGGTCGAACTGCGGGCCCGGGTTGGAATGGTGTTCCAGAAGCCCAACCCGTTCCCCAAGTCCATCTACGACAACGTGGCCTACGGCCCCCGCATCCACGGCCTTGCGAACCGTAAGTCGGATCTGGATGAGATTGTTGAAAATAGCCTGCGCAAGGCCGGCTTGTGGGAAGAGGCGAAAGATCGCCTGGACGCCAATGCAACGGGCATGTCCGGTGGTCAGCAGCAGCGTCTTTGCATTGCCCGGGCCATTGCCGTCAGCCCCGAAGTCGTGCTGATGGACGAGCCCTGCTCGGCACTGGATCCCATTGCCACTGCAAAAGTGGAAGAGCTGATTGCCGAACTGTCCGAGAGCTACACGATCGTCATCGTGACCCACTCAATGCAGCAGGCAGCCCGGGTATCCCATCGCACGGCCTACTTCCATTTGGGGCACCTGGTGGAAGTGAACGAGACCAACAAGGTATTCACCTCGCCGGAACATGAACTGACCGAGTCCTACATCACCGGCCGTTTCGGCTGATTCCGGACCTGAGGAATTTTGGAGAAGAACAGTATGCCTACTAAGAAGGACGACGTTTACGGGGATCACATTTCCCACAAGTTCAATGACGAACTGATGGAGCTCAAAACCGAGTTCCTGAAAATGGGCGGCATGGTAGAAGCCCAGGTGGAGAATGCCATTCAGGCGCTGGTGGATGGCGATGGCCATCTGGCCGACGAGATCCGCGCCAACGACAAGAAAGTTGACCGCATGGAAGTGGAGATCGATGAGGAAGCCACCCTGATCATCGCCCGTCGGCAGCCGACGGCGCGGGATCTGCGTCTGGTGATCTCGGTTATCAAGATGGTCGCAGATCTGGAGCGTGTGGGTGACGAGGCCAAGAAAATCGCCAAGCTGGCCATCAAGCTGCAGGAAGAGGGCCAGGCCCCGCGCGGTTACGTGGAAGTGCGCCATATCGGCACCCACGTGCTCAGCATGCTTCACGAGGCCCTGGATGCCTTTGCCCGGCTGGATTCCGAGCAGGCACTGCGGATCATGAAGGAAGACAAGCGCGTCGATGAGGAATATCAGGCAGCGGCCCGTACTCTGCTGACGTTTATGATGGAAGATACCCGCAACATCTCACGGTGCATGTCCGTGATGTGGGTGCTTCGTGCCCTGGAGCGGGTCGGTGACCACGCCTGCAACATCGCCGAGAACGTGATCTTCATGGTCAAAGGCGAGGACGTTCGTCACACGCCGGTGGAAGAGGCTGAGAAGGTGGTCGGCCGCTGATTTTTTGCTTTGGAGGAAGCAAGCGGGCTGGTAGTGCTGTTTGGGACACGCTCAAGGCATCCATGCGCGCTTAGCTTTCGCCATCCATGGCGAAAGATAGTCCCAAACAGCACTACCAGCCCACATGCCGTCCCTCCACCCAAGCCTAAAAAATCAGGCCTGCTTCATTTTGTCGGTATACGGAGGCCAGCCCAGCGGCTTGCCACCGAGAACGTGCAGGTGGATGTGAAACACCGTCTGCCCGGAATTCTCCCCGCAGTTCATGACAACCCGATAGCCGTCGTCGGCAAACCCCTTCTCCTTGGCAATCTTCGCTGCCACCAGATACAGATGCCCCACCAGCTCCCGATCATCTTCGGTGATGTCGTTAATGGTGGCGATGGCCTTTTTCGGGATGACCAGAAAATGCACCGGCGCCTGCGGGTTGATGTCACTGAACGCCAGGGCGATGTCGTCTTCGTAGAGGATGTCCGCGGGGATTTCGCGGTTGATGATCTTGGTGAAAATCGTCTTTGACATGGTGGCTCCTTTTCACTTGTCCTTGGGATTGTTGTTTGGCTCTAAAGCTGATTCAGGCCCGGAATCCGGGAGGCTATCTGCCGCACCACGGCCGGCAGTTCCTCGTCGATGCCCATGGCGTAGCGGGCCACCCGGTTGCGGGCGAAGGGCAGGGCGCGGGCGGCGCCCAGGCCCAGATTGCGCAGCAGATGGACGGGCGGAATCCGGTTACTGAACAGATGGTAAAACACATCCATGGTCAGCATCATTCTGCGGTTCGCTGGTCGGCGCTGTTGCTCGTACAGGTTCAGCCACTTCGGGTCGGCCAGATCATCACCGGCGCGCTTGGCTTCCTTGAGGACTGCCTGTAGGGCTTGGGCATCCTGGAAGCCCAGGTTCACGCCCTGGCCGGCCAGCGGGTTGATGGTGTGGGCTGAATCGCCGGCCAGGACCACTCGCCCGGCGTGGTAGTGTTTGGCGTGCTGACGGGCGATGGGAAACGAGGCCTTGTTGTCGATGTGGGTCAGCAAAGGCAGGCTTGCGGGAAACGACGACTGAATCTCGTTCATCAGTGTGCTGTTGTCCAGCGATTTCAGGCGAGCGAGCTCCTCTGGCGAATCGTACCAGACCAGGGAACCCCAGCTTTCGCCGGGATGGTCCGGGCCGGCGCTGTGCAGGGGCAGGAAGGCGCGTGGTCCGGAAGGGTGGAAGCCTTGCCAGGTAATGTCTTCAACCGGCCCCTGATAGCGTACCGAGACAACCATCGCCTGCTGGTCATACTGGTTCCGGGTAATGCCAATGCCGGCCAGGTCGCGAATTCGGGACTGGGCACCATCGGCTCCGACCACCAGGGCTGCGAGCAGCTCGCGGCCATCATCAAGGGTGACCGTCGCGGTATCACCGGACTGCGCCAGTGAGGCGACACCCTGGCCGTGGAACAGGGTCACCTGGGGGCAGGCCTCGGCGGTTTGCCAGAGTGCCTGTTGGGTAACCGAGTTCTCGACAATATGCCCCAGGTGCTGTGCGCCAAGCTCGGTGGCGTCGAACTGGACTTCGGCCAGCTTCCGGGGCACCAGGTTCTGCAGTGGATAGCGGGTTTCATCCCATACGGCCAGTCGTTTGTAGGGCGTTGCCCGCATGCGAAGGATATGGTCCCAGGCCCCCAGGCTCTGAAGATAGCGCTCGCTGCCGGCGCTGAGGGCAGATACCCGTATATCGGGGGCGTTTTCTGGATCAAAGGCGGACGGCGGAGCCCGGTCAACCAGGGCAACGCGGAAGCCATTCTGGCCAAGGCCAGTGGCGAGGGCAGCACCGACCATGCCGGCACCAACTACCACAATATCAAAGGCTTGAGTCATATCGGTTTCCTGTCTGATGCCCCCAGTTTACGCGATGGCGGCAGCCAGACAAGAGACCGGGATCAAGCCGGCAGGAAAAGCCTCAGTAGCCGGCCATTCCTGATACCCGCTGCTTGGCAGCGTCGTCTGGCCGGCGACGGCCTTTGACCAGCCAGGCAGGCTTCTGGGCTCCGGGTTTGTTGAAGCCCTGGTTCAGTACCATCGGTTGCACGAGGTTAATGAAATCGGCGGTCTTCATGTGGACAGATTCACTGTGACTGCCCGCTGCAAAGGCAAGCTCCGACTGTTCGGTCAAGGCTTCCGCGCAGTACACGGTCATGCCGAACAGGTTGCCAAAGGGAGGCATGGCGCCTACTTCGCAATCCGGGAAGCGGTCTTTGAATTCCTGCTCATCCGCAAGATCAATAAAGTCGGTGTCCAGAATGCGGGATAGCCTGTCCCAACGGATTCGCCAGGTAGCCGGCATCACCAGCATCGCCATTTTGCCATCCAGCTCGATGATCACCGTTTTAACGACGCGGTCGCCGGCAATCTTGACGTGGTGGGCCAGTTCCTGGGCGGTGTACGCAGGAGGGTGGGAGAGGCACATGTATTCCACACCTGCCTCATCGAGGAATTCCTTCAACTGCTGTACCGGCATCGTGACAACCTCCTACCAGCAATGACAGCGTTCCGGAGCCTGTGTTGATCTGATTGCCTGGCCCCGATGGCCTGGCGGGGTCGGTAAACCCCGCCATTAATGGTCAGCTTAGTTGAGGTTACGCAGTTTGCGAGTAACCGGATGTATCAATGAGAAACGGATCGCGAATCTCAGTCGGTTTTGATCATATGCACATCGCGCTGGGGGAACGGAATGCTGATGCCCTCGGCATCGAATGCCTTCTTCACTTTCTCGTGCATGTCCCAGTAGAACGGCCAAAGGTCGGCGGACTTGGTCCAGGCCCGAACGGTCAGATCCACAGAGCTTTCGCCCAGGGCGCCAACAACGATAAGAGGCTCGGGATCTTTCAGTGCGCGCTCGTCTTCTTCGATGAGCCGCTTGCAGACGGCCTTGGCCTTGTCGATGTCATCGCCGTAGCCAATGCCGAAGCTCATATCGCAGCGGCGGGTTTCATAGGCACTCAGGTTGGTCAGGCTGGCGTTGGCCAGTTGACCATTCGGAATCACTATCCGGCGGTTATCGAAGGTGTCGACAATGGTGTAAAGGATCGAAATTTCACGAACGGAACCCAGGTAGCCCTGGGCATCAATCACATCACCAACCTTGAATGGCTTGAAAATCAGGATGAGTACGCCGCCGGCGAAGTTGGCGAGGCTGCCCTGCAGTGCCAGGCCGACCGCCAGACCGGCAGCACCGACAATGGCGATGAAGGATGTGGTGGCAATGCCAACCATCGACGCCACGGAGATCAGCAGCAGGATCTTGAGGATGACGCTGATCAGGCCGCAAAGAAACTTGTTCAGGGTGGGGTCTTTCTTGCCCAGCTTATTGTCGAGGACACCGACAAACCGATTGATCAGCCACAGGCCCACGATCAATGTGACGATGGCCAGCACCACTTTCGGGGCGTAGGTCATGACCAGGGACATGGCCTGGTTCATAAGTTCCGAGGCACCGCCCTCAGCGCCAAATAGGTCTTCCATAAAGGACTCCTTGTTCGTTGGTATTTTTCATAAGTGTCGGATTAACGGACAAAATCCTGCAACAACGTGATTCGTCTACTTCTGTATATAGCAGACAAATGTCAGGGACGTGTATCGCAGTTAAAAATGTTCAGTCAGTCGCTTACGCAATTGAGCGCTCGCTGGCCCAGTCAAGAATGGTTTTGGGGCCCCCGCGGACAAGAATTCGGCCCTCTTTCTGGCTCAGTTGGTAGTCATACATGGGGTCGTAATAGTCCTGGAGCAGCGCCTGAATCCAGGCGTTGTGGGCGTCAGTCTGTCCGGTGGCTTCCTGCTGCTCCAGCGCCTCTTCCATCAGGCCGCGCAGCTGCTTGTGACGCTCACCGCCCAGGCGCTTGCGAATGCGATCGATGGCACTCAACAGGTAGTCCCGGAAATTCAGCCAGCCCGCTTCGGCTCCGTCGCGGTGCACGTAATCCGCGAACATGCCCTCAACATAGTCTTCCCGGATGATGGCAACTCGCTCTTCCATGGGTTGCTCAAGAATCAGTAGCGGCGACTCGGCCATGCGATCCTTGAGGGATTCGGGCAAGGCGCAACGCCCTACCAGGCGGCTTTCATCTTCCAGGTAAACCGGGCCCTCTTTGAAATGACGGGCTTTGAGCATGGCTACGGCCAGCCGGTTCTCGAAATCGATCTGTGAGGGTTGGGGCGTTACCTGGCGCCCGAAACTCGAGCCTCGGTGGTTGGCCAGGCCCTCAAGATCCACCGGATTGGGGAGCTGTTTCAGTACCCGGGTCTTGCCGGTGCCGGTGCGCCCGCTGAGAATCCGGAATTCGCCGGATTCAATCTGCGCTTCCAGGCTGTCGATCAGAAACCGGCGCAGTGCCTTGTAGCCGCCTTTGACCAGCGGATAGTCAATGCCGGCCTCCCGGATCCACTGCTGCGTGAGCCGGGAACGCAGGCCGCCCCGGAAGCAGAACAGATAACCCTCGGGGTGGCGGGCAACAAAGCTCTTCCAGGCTTCAATCCGCTGGGCCTTGATGTCGCCGGACACCAGCTGATGGCCCAGCTCGATGGCCTTGTCCTGGCCTTTTTCCTTGTAACAGATGCCGACCCGGTGGCGCTCCTCGTCGTTCATCAGTGGCGCGTTTTCGGTATTCGGAAAACTGCCACGACTGAACTCCACCGGCGCCCGGACGTCCATCAGGGGCACGTCGTTCAGGAACAGGGAAAGGTAGTCGTCGGTATCGGGTCTGCTTGCCATTTCAGCGGTAAACCAGTTGTCAGATGGAGGCGGCAGTATAGCGGAAAAGGGTGTTTTCTGCTTGTCGCGCCCTGTTTCCCGACAGGGTCATGGGTACAATGGCGCCTTCGTGAAATTCGAGGTTGGATACCCCATGTCAGCAGACTGTCTGAATCAGCACCTGCGCAAAACCCTGGCCCGGGGTCGGGTGGCCGTGTCCCGTCCTGCTGGCTGTGACCGGATTGCCCTGTATCTTTTTGACCCGACGTTGCTTGAGGGACCGTTATCCCACGAGGAGGCGCAGGCGGTGGTTGCCGAACCTGCCTACTGGTCCTTTTGCTGGGCCAGCGGCCAGGTGCTCGCCAGCTGGATTCTGGACAACCCCAGGTGGGTCAAGGGTAAGCGTGTCCTGGATTTCGGTTCCGGATCCGGGATAGTAGCCGTTGCAGCGGCGATGGCCGGAGCAAGGGAAGCCATCGCCTGCGATATTGACCCGGCAGCGCTGGACGCCGCCAATGCCAACGCGGCCCTCAATGGTGTTTCCGTTGGCCTTTGCAGTGACTGGGCAGACCGACCGAAGGATCTGGACGTGGTGACAGCGGCGGATGTGCTCTACGATCCTGAAAACCGGCCGTTGCTCGGAGTTTTTCGCGAGGCGGCACCCCGGGTTTTGCTGGCGGATTCGCGGATGAGAGTGTTGGGTGACAGCGCCTACCGCAGACAGACAACGATTGAGGCCCGGACCTGGCCGGATCTGAATGAGTTCGAGGAGTTCAATCAGGTGCGTATTTATCTGGCCGGGGAGGCCGGGAGAGGCTGAAACCCGAAACCGGGCTTAAAAAAATAAAGGGCAACCATACGGTTACCCTTTCTCGGAACAGGTCGGCGCATCCTTGCGCATTTGGCAACAGCCATGTTGCGAGATCCTTGAGCCACTCCGTGGTGCCGGCATCCGAGCCGGCTATCCGAATAGTTATCCCTTAAGCGAGGCGTCCATGTGTCCTTGCCTCTCCCTGCAATCCGTGCCGGGGTGCATCCAATGCGTCGTCCTTTCCCTGTCATCCTTGATGTAAACACTATACCAATTGGATTTTGACAAACGTGTGAACTATGCACGCGTCTCAGTTGAGGTCAGTGCGGGCTTATCTAATAAAATATGCTTATCAGTAAGTTAGGTTTTTCCTAAGGTCGCCTTCGCACCACTGCGCACGTGATATCACTGCAAGATCTCACGTCTTTGTGAGAGATGTCTCACAGGGATCCTGGCGAATTTCGCAAATCCGGTTTTCTGACTCTGCGAATGCCGGGCCAGGGAAGGAGTCCGATGGCGATTCCAGCGCCGTCCGCAGCCAGGTCCGCCAGAGAGAATTCCCGGTAGGGCAGGTTTGCCTGGATGATTTCGATCCCCAGGCCGAAGCCGAGCAGCGCCGGCACGAACCAGACGGCCCGCAGTTCCGGCCAGGCCAGGCGAGTCAGAATAGTGAGCTCAAGAAAGGCGATTACGTGGTTTATTTTGTCGTTTGACGAGGAGGGAACGGGGTAAGGGTTGTCCGTTGTTGCCAGAAACCCGATGGCCAGCACGGAAACCACAAAAGCTGCCCGCCAGAGGGGGCGATATTGCAGCAGGCTGGTCAGTTGTTGTTTCAGTGTATCCATCGGGGAAGTCCCTGAGCGTTCTCGGGCTGTGGGAATGTTGTCAACATGATATGCTTTGCGCCCCGTCATTGTCATTGAAGCGGAGGTCCTGCCAGCGATGCTCAAGGGTAATTTTTTTCGAGGACTTGGCTATCTGGGTGAAGGTTTCCGCCTGATTCGTCAGCCCGGTCTGCGGCTGTTCGTCATTATTCCACTGATTATCAATATTCTGCTCTTCGGATTGCTGTTCTTCTTTATGGGAGAGCTCTTTGCCGGCCTGATTGCTGCCGCCATGGCCTGGCTACCGGACTGGGCCTGGCTCCAGGCACTGGATTGGCTGTTCTGGATTCTGTACGGCGCGGTGATCGTGCTGATGCTGGCCTATGGCTTCGTGATTGTTGCCAACCTGATTGGCTCCCCGTTTTATGGCTATCTTGCCGAGCTGACGGAAAAGCACCTGACCGGTCAGGAGGTGAACACCGACGACAGCTGGGCTGCCATCATCAAGGACATTCCCCGGGCACTCTGGCGCGAGGTTCAGAAAATTCTGTATTACCTGCCGAGAGCCATCGGTCTGCTTATTATCGGCCTGATACCGGTTGTTAACCTGGTTGCAGCCGTTCTCTGGTTTCTTTTCAACAGCTGGATGATGGCCCTGCAATATGTGGACTATCCCGCAGACAACCACAAGGTCAGTTTCCCGGCCTTGCGGCGGTTGCTGGGTGACACGCGGTTGTCTGCCTTCGGGTTTGGCCTGCCGGTGGCGTTGGCCGCCATGGTGCCGGTGCTGAACCTGTTTGTGGTGCCGGCGGCGGTGTGCGGGGCAACGGCTTACTGGGTGCGTGAGAACGGCGCCACAAGAACTTAATTGGTCTGGAGGTTTCTTGGATACATCGGAATTTGTTATTGGTCAGCGTTGGGTCAGCCACAGTGATACCGGCCTGGGGCTCGGAATTGTCACGGATATTTCCGGGCGCCGGGTGACCCTCGGGTTTCCTGCTGCCGATGAAGAGCGTACCTACGCGATTGATAACGCACCTCTGTCCCGCATCATCTATCAGCTGGGCGAGGAGATTGAGACCTTTGACGGCGAGCGGTACACCGTTCGCGCGGTCGAGGACATCGGTGGTGTGCTCATGTACCACGGAGACGATGGTACCGACCTGCATGAAATCTCCGAGGTAAAGCTCGCAGGCTCCGTGAATTTTTCAGCACCGCACCAGCGGCTGTTCGCGGGCCAGTTCGATCGCAACGGCGCTTTTCGGCTGAGGTATGCCACACTTCAGCACATGAACCGGCTGCGGGCGTCCCCCGCCCAGGGGCTGATCGGCGCTCGCACCCAACACCTGCCGCACCAGATCTACATTGCCCATGAAGTTGCCCGGCGACATGCGCCACGGGTGCTCCTGGCCGATGAAGTCGGCCTCGGCAAAACCATCGAGGCGGGGCTCATCCTGCACTATCAGTTGCACACCGGGCGGGCAAAACGCGCTCTCATTGTGGTGCCGGATTCCCTCACCCATCAATGGCTGGTGGAAATGCTTCGGCGCTTCAATCTGCGTTTCTCGATTGTGGATCAGGGTCGCTACGATGCCCTGAAAGAGCAGGAAAGCGACGTTGATGCCCTGGTTAACCACATTTTCGGCGACGAAGATGCGGTCAATCCCTTTGAGAGCGAGCAGCTGGTGCTCTGCAGTCTCGATTTTCTGAAGAAAAGTCAGAAGGCGCGGGACGATGCCCTGAAGGCCGAATGGGACCTGATGATTGTGGACGAGGCCCACCATCTGGCCTGGAGCCCGGAAGCGGCCAGTCCGGAATACCAGATCGTTGAGGAATTGTCGGCGATCAGCCGGGGTCTGCTGTTGTTGACGGCGACACCGGAGCAGGTGGGTGTTGCCAGTCACTTCGCCCGATTGCGCCTGCTGGACCCGGCCCGTTTTCATGATCTGGACGCCTTCCGGAAAGAAGAACAGCAGTACGAGACGATCAACTCTGTTGTCCGTCGGTTTCTGGACGAAGAATCCGAAATCAGTGCCGAAGACCAGAAACTGCTGCGGGAATGGCTGGGAGACGAGCTGGACCAGCTACTGACAGGCGACAACCCACGGCAATCGGTCATCGATGCCTTGCTGGACCGACATGGCACCGGGCGGGTGCTGTTCCGGAACACCCGGGCGGCGATCCAGGGATTCCCCGAGCGCCGGCCCAACCCGGAGCCATTGGCTTGCCCGGCCATGTACGAAGGCCAGGCTTCAGGTATCCAGGGGCTGACCCCCGAGCAACTTGTGCCCGAGGAGCAGTGGCTGGCAGATGATCCGCGGGTGGCGTGGCTTGAGAAAAAGCTGGTCAGCCTGCGTCCCGCAAAGGTCGTCGTCATCTGTGCCAGCGCCGAGACCGCCATGGCCCTGGAGCATTATCTCCAGCTGCGGGCCGGAATCCGCAGTGCTGCCTTTCATGAACACCTGAGTCTGATCGAGCGAGACAGGGCTGCGGCCTACTTTGCCGACACGGAGCAGGGTGCCCAGGCACTGATCTGTTCCGAGATCGGCAGCGAGGGCCGTAACTTCCAGTTTGCCCATCACCTGGTGCTCTTCGATCTACCGGCCAATGCCGATCTGCTTGAGCAGCGCATTGGGCGGCTGGACCGGATCGGTCAGACAGACACCATCGATATCCACATTCCCTATTTGCGTGATACCAGCCAGGAGGTGCAGTTCCGCTGGTTCCATGAGGGCCTGAATGCCTTTGCCGAAAGCTGCGCCGTGGGTGTGGCAGTGCAGGAAGCCGTTCAGTCTCAGTGGCAGCAGGCCCTGGATGTTGACGCTTCGGTGACAGATGCGTTGGTGCAAGCGTCTGCTGACGAGGCCAAACGTCTGAAAACCCTGCTGCAGAATGGCCGTGATGCCCTGATTGAACTGAATTCCTGTCGCCGGGATGTGGCTGAGGGGCTGATTTCTGCCATCGAAGAAGAAGAGAGTGAGGTCCTGGTTCGGGATTACATGATGGAAGCCTTCGACATCCTAGGGGTGGATGTGGAAGACCATGCCGATCACTCCGACATTCTTCGTCCGGGCGAACAGTACCAGGCTGGCCATGTGGCCGAGTTGCCGGAAGACGGGATGACGGTGACCTGGGATCGGAACAATGCCCTTGAGCGGGAAGACCTGGCGTTTATGAGCTGGGAGCACCCGATGGTTACCGGGGTGATGGATTCGGTGACCAGTTCCGGCCTTGGCAAGGCCGCCCTTGCCAGCCTTTCCGTGAAGGCGCTGCCTCCAGGAACGCTGCTGATGGAAGCCCTGTTCACCGTGCACTGCCCGGCGCCAGAAGCCCTGCAGCTTACCCGTTACCTGCCGGTTTCACCGTTACGGCTGTTGGTGGATGTGAATGGCAAGGAACTGTCGGGGGCTCTGCCTCACAACCGGTTGAACGATCTGTGCTCGAACATCCGCCGGCGCACGGCCCAGTCCATCGTCCCCCAGATCCGGCCGCAGGTTGAAACCATGGTTGATCATGTGGAACGGCTGTCGGAGCCTCACCTGGAGCCCCTGAGAGCTCAGGCGCTGGAGCAGCTGGCGGCCAGTTTCGAGCCTGAAATCCGGAGGCTGGAGGCGTTGCAACAGGTGAATCCGGCGATCCGCGAGGAAGAGATCGATTTCTTCCGGAACCAGTTCGAGGCCGCGAAGGACGCCATAGGCCATGCCAGCCTGGCTCTGGAAGGTATTCGTGTGATTGTGACCTCATAAATCAGGGTGTGATGGCCGTAACTGGCTGACTGTGCGGCATTTGCTGGTCAGCCCTCATCTGATGCGGTACCGTAAACGTAACGAATTGTAGTCTTCGAATTTCCCGAACCATGGATGACAGAGAGAACCTATGATGACTTTCATTCTGTTTGTAGTGGCACTGGCCGGCCTGCTGATTGTTATGCGGCGCGAGTCCGGTGCAGCCTACGCCATTGGCGTAATGGCCGTCACCGGGCTGCTGTCGCTGATCTTTGCCTCAGGTTGGTTGGCCCTCGTTCTGTTTATTGGTGCCGCTGCAACGGCAGCTGCGGGCCTGCCGGGTTTCCGGCAGAGCTGGCTCACTCCCCGCATTTTTGCGATGTTCAAGAAAGTTGCACCGAAGGTTTCCGATACTGAAAAAGTCGCCCTCGAAGCCGGGACTGTCGGCTGGGACGGTGAGCTGTTCACCGGGCGGCCGGATTGGCACAACCTGCTGATCAACCGCAATACCGGCCTGACCGAGGAAGAGCAGTCCTTCGTCGACAACCAGTGCACCCAGGCAATCTCCATGTGCAACGCCTGGGATGTGGCCGTGGAAAGGGCTGATCTGCCCAAAGAGCTCTGGGACTTCCTCAAGAAGGAAGGCTTCTTCGGGATGATCATTCCCAAGGAATATGGGGGGCTCGAATTCTCTGCCAAGGCCCAGTCCGCGGTTCTGCAGAAGTTGGCTTCCAATGAGTCCTTGATGGTCTCCGTTGGTGTGCCGAATTCGCTCGGTCCGGGCGAGTTGCTCCTCAAATACGGGACCGAGGAACAGAAGAATCATTACCTGCCGCGTCTGGCTGACGGCCGCGAAATCCCCTGCTTTGGTCTGACCGGTCCACGGGCGGGCTCTGATGCGACATCGCTGCCGGACACCGGCATTGTTTGCAAACAGAAAGTCGACGGCAAAGAAGTGGTCGGTATCCGGCTCAATTTCGAGAAACGCTGGATCACCCTTGCTCCGATTGCCACCGTTGTCGGGCTGGCCTTCCGTATGTTTGATCCGGATGGTCTGCTTGGTGAGACCGAGGACTACGGCATTACCTGTGCCCTGATTCCGCGGGACACCAAGGGTATGGAAATTGGCCGTCGTCATTGCCCGATCGGCAGTCCGTTCCTGAATGGCCCGATCATAGGCAAAGACGTCTTCATTCCGCTGGACTACATCATCGGTGGTGTGGATATGGCCGGTCAGGGCTGGCGCATGCTGGTTGAATGCCTGTCGGTGGGGCGCTGTATCACCTTGCCGTCTGGTGCGGCCGGTGCAGCTGCCTCTGCTGTGGGCACAGCCGGTGGCTTTACCCGGATCCGCCGGCAGTTCAATACGCCGGTTGCCGATATGGAGGGCGTGCAGGAGCCTCTGGCCCGGATCGCCGCCAAGACCTATATCTCGCAGGCAGCCGTTAACCATACGGCCAACATGATTGATAAGGGCGAGAAACCGGCAGTACCCTCGGCGATCCTCAAATACCACCTTACCGAGTTCCAGCGCGGCGTTCTCACCGATGCCATGGACGTTCACGGTGGCAAAACAGTGACACTTGGCCCGCGCAACTACCTCGGCATTGGCTACAGCGGTGCGTCTGTCTCGATCACGGTTGAGGGTGCCAACATCATGACCCGCAGCCTGATGATCTTCGGTCAGGGTGCGATCCGTTGCCATCCCTACGTGCTCAAGGAGCTGGCGGCCAAGGACAACGATGATATCAAGGCATTCGATGACGCCTTCTTCAGCCATGCCGGCCTGATCTTCGGTAATGCGGCCCGCGCCTTTACCCAGGCGCTGGGGCTTGGTCGGGCGGATGTGCCGTTTGACAGTGCCAGCCGCAAATACGCCCAGGCGGTTGCCCGCTTCAGTGCAGCCTTCGGTCTGTGTTCGGATGCGGCCATGACCACGCTGGGTAGCGAGCTGAAAATGCGTGAGCTGATCTCGGCCCGGTTGGGGGATATGCTATCCAACCTGTACCTGGCCTCCATGGTTCTGAAGAACTGGCACGAAACCCAGCCGGTAGACGGTGAGAAAGAGGTGATGGAGTACAGCCTGAGCCTGCTGCTGCATCGTACCGAGAATGCGCTGGATGAGTTCCTGCAGAACCTGCCGAATCGCGCTGTGGCGTTGGTTCTGCGCGGTGTCACCATGCCGCTGGGGCGTCGTTGGGATAGTCCCCATGATGACCTGGCCCGCAAACTGGCCCGTGCGATTTCCACCGATACGCCGATCCGTCACAAGCTGATCGCAAGCGCGTGGACCACGAACGGTGAAGGCACGGTGGAGAATCCGGTTGCCCGCTACAATGGCCTGCTGAAAGATTACGACAAGGCCGAGCAGCTGTACCGGAAGGTAACCAAGGCCTACGCCAAGGGCGAGCTGCCCATGACGGCGTTGCACCCGGAAGAGCGGTTTGAAGCGGCACTTCAGGCGGGTGTCTACACCAAGGAGGAGGCAGACTTCATGCGCCAGTACGAAACCGTGGTGCTGGAGATGTTGTCGGTGGACGACTTCCCGTTCGATGCCTTTGCTCAGAACAAGGAGTCTGTGATTGATCACAACCCCGCCTGACAGGAAACTGTCCTGAGATGTGGCTGTCGTTTCTGGCAGTGAGTGTTGGCGCCGTTATCGGCGCCAACCTTCGTTGGGCCCTGGGGTTGTGGCTTAACACCACCTACCATGCCGTGCCGTACGGGACCCTGGTTGCCAACCTTAGCGGTGGCTGGCTGGTGGGCCTGCTGATTGGTTACTTCAGCCATGGCACCACACTGGCGCCGGAGTGGCGACTGTTCGCAATCACCGGCTTGTGCGGTGCCCTGACCACCTTTTCCACATTCTCGCTCGAGATGTTTTCTGCAATTCAGGAAGGCAAGTGGGCCATGGCGATCACCGGCATCCTGGCTCACGTGGTTGGCTCCATCCTCATGACTGCATTGGGAATTTATACGTTTGGGCTGGTAAAGGGCTGATGGGTACCACTACCTACATATTTTCTTGAAAATGCCCTTGGCAAGCCCCGGATTCAGGAGTAGAGTTGAAGTCGTAGGAAAGATTCAGTAAAGCATTTCATGAATAAGACGTACTCCGCAGTTAGTAGTGACCGTCCTGTTTTTGATTCCGCGAGTTCTGTATTTCCGTAAAACGTCGACCTTGCACCAAGAAGGTGTGTGGCGGCAGATAATATGATTGATTTCAGGAAGTTTAAGTATGTCTACTACTACCGGTACTGTTAAGTTCTTCAACGAAGCAAAAGGCTTTGGCTTTATCACTCGTGAAGGCGGCCCGGACGTTTTTGTTCACTACAGCGCTATTCAGGGCAGCGGTTTCAAAACTCTGGCAGAAGGCCAGCAGGTTGAGTTCACCGTTACCCAGGGCCAGAAAGGTCCTCAGGCGGAGAACGTTGTTGCCCTGTAATCCCTGACGGATTCGGCAATAACCGCCAAAAAGGCAGCTTCGGCTGCCTTTTTTAATGTCTGAAAAAAGACATTGCAAGATACGCCGCTTTTGTCATTATCCCCTCTTTGTGTAATCTTTACCGACCTGCTGCTCGTTTAACCGGAAGTCGAGATCTCCAGGAATCATTACATGCTCCGACTGCTAAAAGCCGCCTGGATCCTGTTCTGGGCCATACTGCTCACCCTGATTCTGTTCTTCCCGATCGTGATTGCTGCCCTGCTTGGAAAGCGCGGGGACGCAGCGTTTCACGGCACCCAGATCTACGCCTGGATCATCCTGAAAGTCTGTGGTATCCGGCTCAAGGTGCGTGGCAAGGAAAACATCGAACCGGGCCAGCGCTATGTGATTCTGAGCAATCATGCTTCCTATTTTGATCCGCCCGCGCTGGTGCTGGCCCTTGGGCTGCAGTACCGGTGGGTGATCAAGAAGGAGCTGCGCAAGGTGCCCCTGTTTGGTTTGGCCCTGGAGACTTCCGGAACCTGTTTATCGACCGCTCCAAAGGCAGCGACGCGCTGGAAAGCATCAA
>Ga0064014_10106_pt1 | contig 35676 bp, 35 predicted proteins | sample CrowatWCoCulture_2_FD_61584 | JGI IMG/M metagenome (GOLD analysis project Ga0064014, IMG submission 61584) | Marine cyanobacteria communities from the University of California, Santa Cruz, USA, analyzing cyanobacterial DNA methylation -... | ecosystem: Host-associated > Microbial > Bacteria >...
TCTGCCGAGTTAAGGCCAAGTGTTGTGTTCGAAAGGATCGGAAAAAAGGCCACGATCCAAGCACAAATCAACAAGCCAACCATGCGGTTGTCGACGTAGATAAAGATCAGGGGGGCAATCGCCACAATGGGGGTCACCTGAAGTATCACCGCATAAGGGAAAAAGCTCATTTCTACCCAGCGGGACTGCGTGAACAAAACGGCGAGGCCGACACCGCCAATAATCGCGATCAACAGCGCCCCAACCGTGATGCGGAGTGTCACCACAAGGCTCTCCGACAGCATGCCCCAGTCTTCGATCAAAGCTTCGAGGACAAGGTCCGGGCCGGGAAGGATGTAATGGGGGAGCTCGTTTACGGTAACGATCCGATCCCAGGCAATTATCGTCAGAACAACGACCAGTGCGGGTAAGACCCATTGGCCGATCTTCTCGTTCCGTTTGCGACGTGCGCGTGCAAGCTCTTCTGGGTCGGCAACCACATTGGGCTGGGCCAGGTTCGTGTTCTGATCGACTGTGGTCACTGGCCAAGCTCCATCGCGTGTTTGAGCGTATCGGACGCACGCCGGCAATGTGCGGCGTATTCGGCAGAGGTGCGGAAGGTTTCGGTTCGCGGATAGGCCTCATCGACGTACAGCTCGTCAATTACCCGACCGGGGCGGGCCGCCATGACAACAATTCGGTCGGACAAAAACACCGATTCAAAGACCGAATGCGTGACAAAGATAACCGTACAGTTGATTTTGTCTTTGAGCGCCAGAAGGTCGTTGTTCAGTTTGAACCGGGTGATTTCATCGAGGGCGGCAAATGGTTCGTCCATCAAGATCAGTTTGGGATACGTGACCATCGCGCGTGCGATCGACACGCGCATCTTCATGCCGCCCGATAGCTCACGCGGATATGCGCCGTGGAACTTTTCAAGTCCAACCAGCGCAAGCACCTCGTCGATATCGGACTTCACAGCACTTAGCGGTTTGCCCGACAAACGAAACGGCAAGTAGACGTTTTGTTCTACCGTGGCCCAGGGCATCAGCGCTGGCTCCTGAAATACAACGGACAGGTCGTTTGCCGCGCGCGGGTTGGCCCATTTGATCTGGCCCTTGGTGGGATGGATCAGGTCTGCAATCAAACGCAACGCTGTTGACTTCCCACACCCCGATGGTCCGAGGAGCGAGATGAAATCCCCCTCGTTCACGTCAAGGTTCATGTCTTTCAGCGCGACGACATCGCGCCCGAACACCTTGTCCACATAGTTCATGGACAAGACGTTTGGGCGCGCTCTGATCGCGGCCTCTCCCACCAGGGTGGAAGAGGCAGGTCTTGCGTGAGCCGTCACTGACCCATCGCGGCCTTTTTGACGTCAAGCGCTACGCCCGTGTTCGAGAACTCGGTCGAGAAAGACGCCTGCCAATCAAGATCGCCATCTACGACGCCTGCGGCGACCATGGTGTTGAAGAACTCTTCGATCTTGGCGGAGTCCATGGCCCCGATACCCTCTTCAAGAGCCTGACCGGAATCGACGATGCCGTATTCCTTCATCTTCTCAAGCGAGAAGGCGAGTTTTTCGTCGCTCATATCCGGGTTGTCGGCCTTGATCAGATCATTGGCCGCCGAGTTGTCACCGTAGAGGTAGTTCGCCCAACCAATGTTGGACCCTTCGACAAAGCACTTCACGACCTCGGGGCTCTCATCGATGGTCTTTTGCATCACTTCGACGGTTGTCGCATACGTTGCGAAACCATAGTCGGCGAGCAGCCACAGGTCGGGTTCAAACCCGCCCTCTTTTTCGACAGCCAATGGTTCCGAGGTGATATAGCCCTGCTGGAAACTGTCCTCGTTCACGATGAACGGGCCAGGGTTGAACGTGTAGGGTACGCGCTTTTCGCTATCAAAACCAAAATCGGTCATCAGCCATTGGTAATAGGAGATAAATCCACCATCACCGACAATGTGCGTGCCAAGACCCGCAAGTTCTTCAAACGAAGAAACCTTACCGGGGTGTGTCATCAGAACTTGTGGTTCTTTCTGGAAATGTGCCGCAACGACTTTCATCGGCACTTCTTCTTTCACGGCGTCAAATGCGAGAAGCATGTTGCCGCCCATATGGAAGTCGAGCTTGCCCGCGAAAAGCAGCGGGCGGTTAATCACCTGAGGACCACCGGGAACAATCGTGACGCTCAAGCCGCAGGCCTCATAGGTGCCATCGGCCACGGCCTGATAGTACCCGCCATGCTCAGCTTGGGCGACCCAGTTGGTGCCGAACGACACCTCGGTCAAATGGCCGCCCGCATGCGCGGCACCTGCGATCAAGCCCGCGACAACGGCGCTCGAGAAAATTGATTTTGCTGACATCCTAACCCTCCAAGGTTTTATCGGCCCTTAACTTCTTCCACGCGCCGCAGATGGAAAGCGGCTGGGTGGTTCGCGCATAGGATTCTCTCCCCGTGGCCCAATCCTTAGACAAGTTGCTTTGATTCGCCCAACAATTAAGCAGCTGTCGTAAGGGCAGGGGCTTGGCGTCCGGCGACCTGCGCGGCATGGTGCCTTTGTCGAACAAGGATTGACGTCGTGAGAACACTCGAGCCCGACAAGATCGCCCCACCGTTTGCCCGGTATGCCCATGGGGTAAGCGTGCCTGCTGGATACCGTCTGGTCTTTACGTCTGGCCAATTGGGCATGGCGACGGACGGGACAATTCCAGAGGACGAGGGCGCGCAGGCAGACCTCTGTTTTGGCAATATCGATGCGATACTCGCCGCCGATGGCGCGACCCGAAGCGACGTTGTTCGAATTAATGCGTTTGTGACCGATCGCGCATACATGGCTGGGTACATGGCCGCGCGGGACCGATGGTTGAGCGACGTCACGCGCCTTCCGGCCTCTACGCTCATGATCGTCTCTGGTTTCACGCAACCGGAGTTCAAGGTCGAGATCGAAGTCGTAGCCGCCATCCGCGAGGGGTAGGACGTGCCGGGCCGCTTGTTTTTGACACGACCATTGCGCGAGATCGCGGAATGGATGGGTGCCGAGGACAAGAATCTCCCCCAACAACCGCCCCGCTTCAATATCGCTCCCGGCCAGAACATTGCGGTTTGTGTTGAGGGACAGCTGCGCGAGATGCGGTGGGGGATCATTCCGGTTGGCCGCAAGAACGCGCGCGGCCGTCCGGTGATGGAGACGATCATAAATGCGCGATCAGAGACGGTTTTCGACAAATCCGCTTTTGATGGCGTGAAGCGATGCCTTGTTCCTGCAGACGGCTGGTATGAATGGACGGGTGAGAAACGACTCAAGACCGCGTGGCGGATCAAGAACAAGGATGGTTCACCACTGGCCTTTGCTGCGATTTTTGACATCTGGACCGCTCCGGGCGGGCTTGAAGTGCCTCAGGTGGCGACTGTGACCTGCGAACCGAACAACGATGTACGTGAAATCCATCACCGGATGGGTGTTCTGCTAGAACCCGCTCAATTTGCAACTTGGCTCGGAGCTGATGACACCGCCGCGTCACGCTTGATGGTGCCGTATCCCGAGGGGCGGTTGTCCATTGAAGAGGTAACGGACCTGGATTGGAACGGTGCTTGAACTCTGGCAAACCCCGGCGCTATGCTGCAACGCAGAACTTTGGGGGAATCGCCCATGGGATACGTCATCACCGTAGCGCAGCAAAAGGGTGGCTCTGGTAAAACGACTATTGCCGCCAATCTTGCTGTCGCTTTCGAACGTGCTGGTCATACTGTGGCACTGCTCGACACGGACCCGCAAGGGTCGCTTGGCCGGTGGTTCATGACCCGGCAAGCAGAGCGCGGCGATGAGACCATGTCGCTGTCAACGGCGAGCGCTTGGGGCGTGAGTTATGAGTGCGGCAAACTTAAAGACACCCATGATTTCGTGCTGGTCGATACGCCGCCCAAAATTGATGCGGATCTGCGACCTGCGCTACGGGAAAGCGATCTGATCGTCGTCCCTGTCGCCGCGAGTCAGGTTGATGTTTGGGCCACGGAAAGCGTGCTCGACCTTGCCCAACGCGAAGATCGGCCGGTTATGATCGTTTTGAACCGCGCAAAGACTGGCACGCGCGTGTTCGACGATGTCCGCTCCAGCGTTGAGGAGCTTGATGCGCAAGCCGCCCAAACCGTGCTTGGGAACCGCGTTGCATATGCAGAGACACTTGGGCTGGGCAAAGGCGTTCTTGAGCGCGGCAAGGGCGCTTGGACGGCCGAAATCCAAGGGCTTGCGGACGAGGTTGTCGCGGCCGTCAGTGGGTAAGGTGAACTACCGCTAAAGTTAGGTCGGTTCGATCTCGTTCGCGCGAGCAATCACATCAACACCCATTTGCTGAAACAGATCAACGTAGTCGAGACAGACCCAGTTTTCTGCGATACGCCCGCCTTCACACCGATAAAAATCCATAACCCTGAGCGTAAGGTTCTTGCCCGTGGCTGGGACGCCAAGATACGCACCCTTGTGCGTCATCGTCATGCTGGGCCATCCCGATACGGCGGCATAGTTTCCGTCGCCGATCCGACAGTAATGGTTTCCGCCCTTGCGGTCAGGGAAGGCGGACAAAAACGCCGAACGGTGATCGTCAACAAATCCCTGCCAGCGAAAATTCGATCCAATGCCACCCGGTCCGTACCAAAGCATATTCTCGGACCAACGGCCGTCCGTTCCGGTTTGACCGGGCGAGTTGCTGGTCTTGGGGTCATAGACGTGCAGGTCAGACAGCATACCCTCGACAATCGCAAGTGATGCCGCGCCATCGCCGTTTGACGGGCAGACGCCGTCATGCGTTGCGGGGCCGGGAAACAGCATCTCGGTCCCTAAGAGTGGCGGAAGGGGCATGCGCCCCGACTGACGCGCCAGATCGAGAAGGTCGACAATTATTTTGGCTTCTTTGATCTTCCCGTCCTCAATTCGGAAAAATTCTCCGGCCCGAAGGAACGCCAGTTTCCCACTCGGGCGGAGCCCAAATAGCGGCGCCGAAAACGTGCCAACATAATGAGTGACAACTGCCATCCAGGTGCCGCCCGTTTCGCGGATGTTTTGGCCGCCAATCGCGATTTCATTGCGGCGGTGAAGGCCGGTGAACGCCGATTGAAGAGGACGCAAAAATGCGTCGACGACGGCGTCGAGCCCGGTGAGTCGGTTTACGGGGTGCGCGACATCCCAAACGGTGTCTTTTGTCAAAGCCTTGCCTGCAGAACAAGCAGCTTGTGAACTATCAGTTGCCCACAAATCGTCCAGATGGCTCAAAACTTCTTGCCGAAAATCAGCCATTTAAGGACCTTCCACTTCGCTTTCTCGGTCTTTTGACAATTTTCTCTTGGCAAAAGCGCGGTTGCGAGTCTAGCATTTTTGCAAACGTGTGCAAAAAATGCTGCCACACGAAAACAGGGAGGCCAAAATGGCCGAGATTGAGCTTCGCAACGTCTGTAAACGTTGGGGGAGTTTCGTGGGGGTTGATGATTTCAATCTCACGATTGCTGATGAGGAATTTCTGGTTCTTCTCGGGCCGTCAGGGTGCGGCAAGACGACGACCATGCGTATGATTGCAGGGTTGGAAGATGTCACCGAAGGCTCGATCTCGATTGATGGGCAGGTGGTCAATGACCTCGAGCCCAAGGATCGGGACATCGCCATGGTGTTCCAGTCCTATGGCCTCTACCCGAACATGAATGTCTACGACAATATTCGTTTCCCGCTCAAAGTCCGCAAGGTGCCTGAAGCAGAGCATGACGAGCGTGTGAAGCGCGCCGCCGCGATGGTTGAACTTGAGCCCTTCATGCATCGTAAGCCCGCTGAATTGTCGGGCGGCCAACGCCAGCGCGTCGCGCTCGCGCGGGCGATTGTGCGGGAACCCAACGTCTTTCTGATGGACGAGCCGCTTTCGAACCTCGATGCCAAACTCCGCGTATCGACCCGCGCGCAGATCAAGAACCTGAGCCATGAGCTCAAAGTCACGACGATCTATGTGACGCACGACCAGATCGAGGCGATGACGCTTGCGGATCGGGTGGTCATCATGAAGCAGGGTATCGTCCAGCAGGTTGGCACGCCCGTCGAGATTTACAACAATCCGGCAAATACCTTTGTGGCAAGCTTCATCGGCAACCCCGCCATGAACCTCTTGGATGGGACGGTTAGCGGTGGTGTTTTCGAGGGCGAAAACACACGGGTAGAAGGGCTAAACGTGCCGGATGGTCCTGTGACGCTTGGGTTCAGAGCCGAGGATGGAAGCCTGTCCACCAGCACGGCTGAAATCAATGCACCGGTCTATACCATGGAGCTTTTGGGCGATGCGACCATGGTCACGGTCAGGGCCGGGGAGTCCATGATCGCGGTAAAAGCCAGCAAGGAATATCGCGCAGAGATCGACGACCAGGTCTCGTTCAGCGTTCCGTCCGCTGTGTGCCACGTTTTCGACCGAGAAACGGGCACACGGATCAGCGCAGATCACGCATATTGAATTCTCGCCTTCCGGGTTCGGGAGGCGGAACAAAGAGGGTGCGGGCTTGCAAGACGCATCCAGTCAACAGGGAGAAGGCTGAATGAAAATGAACCATCTATTTGCGGCGACGGCGATGTCACTTATCGCGACGTCTGCTTTGGCTGATTGTCCGGACGCCGGACGCATCAGCATCATCGGAAACGAATTCCCGGCAATTCAGACAGTCGGTGCAGGTGCGCTTGCGTGCGCCAGCGATTCTGTCACGGCTGAATCCAACCTAACGGCTGACCACCAGTCGCTGAATGTTGCGGGTATGACAGGCGATCCGGCCGAATACACAACAGCTATCATCGCGAACTCTTCTATCGTGGCGCTGATGAATGAAGACGTCATTCGTCCGCTCGACGATCTTGTCGCCAAGCATGGAGAAGGGCTGAGCCCGAACCAACTCGTCTCGATCAACGGTCAGGTGATGGCGGTTGCGTTCATGGCGAACGCACAGCACCTCGTCTATCGCTCTGACGTGCTTGAGCAGGCTGGTCTTGAGCCGCCAACGACATACGAGGAAATGCTCGAAGCGGCCAAGACGATCCGGGATCAGGGTATCTTGGATAATCCAGTTGGCGGCGCCTATGCCGCAGGCTGGAACCTCGCACAGGAATTCAACAACATGTTCCTGGGCTATGGCGGCGTGCATTTCAAAGACGGTACGGCCGAGCCCAACGTGAACTCCGAAGCCGGTGTTGCCGCGCTGGAAATGATGAAGGCGTTGTCGAAATACATGAACCCCGACTTCCTTACTCATGACTCCAACGCTACCAACGCCGAATATCGTGCGGGTAATGTCGCACTCATGAACATGTGGGGTAGCCGTGCAGCAACGCTGGTGACCGCAGAAGGCGTTCCGCAGGAAGTTGTCGACGGATTTGCAATCGCGGGACCGATGACCGTCGGTGGCGGGAGCACACCGGCCTCCACACTTTGGTGGGACGGTTGGACTGTTGCCAAGAACATCAGCGATGAAGACGCCGAGGCCACGTTCCTGGCCATGAAGAAAGCAATCGACCCCTCCATTCTGGCGGAAGGCGATGTTTCCACGCAGGCCGTTTGGCTTATCGATGGGTATGAGCCGACACCGGCGGCTGTAGGCGTATTTGATGCCGCACAAAAAGGCACGGTGCCTTATCCGATGCTGCCCTACATGGGGCTGATGCACACTGCGCTTGGCGCCGAGCTGTCAGACTTCATGCAAGGCAAAGAATCGGCTGAACAAGCGCTTAAGGACGTCGAAGCTGCGTATATCGCCGCTGCAAAAGAAAAGGGCTTTCTCTAAGCCCTGAAATCGCCGGGCGCGTATGTGGCGCGCCCGGCCCACGCGCGCTCTCTGATCTGGACGGACCGAGATGAAACATAAGACATTCTTCTGGTTTTTCCTGCCGACGGCCTTGGCAATGCTGGTGTTTATTGCCGCGCCAATGGTGTCGATTGTCATGCAATCGCTGTTCGTGCCGCACGAAGCCGTTCTGATCGAGACAGAGAATTGCGGCCCGTTCGGCTGCACGACGTCAACCGCGATCGACCAAGAGGCGACCGCCGCGCTGCGGGCGGAGAAGCCGTGGGGTCGGTTTGTCGGGTTAGATATTTACAAGGATCGCGGCCACCTTGCTTTTGCCGAGGTTGGGGAGGCTTGGCAGAACACAGACAGCATCGGGGCGTTCTTCTCCGAAATGGGTGATTTGCCGTTCTACGATGCGCTGGCGTTTACACTGACCTACACCTTCGTTTGCACACCTTTGTTGATCATGCTCGGGTTTGCGATTGCGGTCGCCGTGAATTCCCTATCGCGAAAGATCCGAGGGTTCGTGATCTTCTTTTCGCTTTTGCCGATGATCGTGACGCCGCTGGTCGGATCGTTGGTTCTGTTCTGGATGATCGACAGTCGGGGCGTGTTGGGGAACCTGATTTCCTATCTCGTCAATGACCCCGATCTATCCGTCAAAGCATCCACCCCGCTGATGTGGATTTCGATCATCACCTACGGCATTTGGTCGTCGGCCCCCTTTGCATTCGTGGTGTTCTACGCGGGGCTCCAGACAGTACCGCAGGACACGCTCGAGAGCGCACAGATTGATGGCGCAACACGGTGGCAGCAGATCCGCTATGTGGTCATCCCACATCTGATGCCGCTGGTGACCTTCGTCGCGCTGATCCAGTTGATGGACAATTTCAAAGTGTTTGAACCCATCGTCGGCTTTAACGCCGCGGCGCATGCCACATCGCTCAGTTGGATCGTCTTCAACGACCTTGGAGGCGAAACGCGACAACTTTCTGCGGCAGCGACGACGTCTGTGCTGACTGTTCTCGGTGTTGCGATCCTGCTCTCACCGGTCCTTGTGCGGACTTGGCGCGACTTCAGAGGAAAGACATAAATCATGGCTGCTCCGTCCCAACGCATGCCCACAGGGCTCAAGATTGGCCTTGTCGTCTTTACCGTCGTTTGGCTGATCCTAGCCGCTTTCCCGTTCCTTTGGACGGTCTGGGGATCGTTCAAGGTTGAACTCGACTTTTTCTCCATCGCGGACTGGACTTACGCTTTGACGGGTGAGCGCACGCAGATCACCCACGGATCACCCTTCACGACGGCGGGTTACGAGGGGGCCTGGATTGAGAACCAGTTTTGGCGGAACGCCATCAACACCTTTATCGTGTGTTTCTTTGTGGTGTGTACATCACTGACCATTGGAACGCTTGGTGGTTACGCGCTTAGCCGCTCGGGCCACAACTATGTCTTTTGGCTTCTGATCACGGCGCTGATCTTTCGTGCTGTACCGCCGATCACGCTGGTCTCGGGCTATCTGCCCCCATTTTTTCAATGGAACCTTTGGGGATATTTGCCAACAGCGATTGTCGTGCTTGTGGCCATTAACCAGCCGTTCACGCTCTGGATGCTCCATTCGTTCTTTCAAAAGATCCCGAAAGAGCTGGACGAAAGCGCGCGGGTCGATGGCTGTACCCAGTTTCAGGCGTTTCGTTATGTGATCATCCCGGTCATGTGGCCGGGGGTGATCACCACCGGACTGTTTAGCTTCCTGCTCGCCTATAACGACTTTGCCGTGACAACGATGCTCCTCGCGGAAAGCAACCGTACCATGATCCCCGCGATCAACGCCTTCCTTGGAACAACGCAGACCGAAGGAAATGTGATGTTTGCCGTGGCAGCCGTGGTTTCGGCCACAGTGCCGTTGTTCATCCTTGTGATGTTCTTCCAGCGCCAGATCGTGAGCGGTCTAACCGCAGGGGCCGTCAAGGGCTGATCTGTGGGCGCGACGAGCAAAGCGTCGTTACGCCAGTATGTCGAGGCGCTTGGCGCGCCCGATGGAGCCAATTGGGCTTCGGCAACGAACGCCTTTTTTGCGCCGCATGCGTCGATCAATGTTGTTCACCCGTTCAATGAGATGGTTGGGGCCGAGGCGTACTCCGCAAACGTGCTTGGATCGTTGCGTGACGCGTTTTCAGATCTGCGCCGGTCTGACTACATCGCATTTGGCGGGGAGTTTGAAGGTGCCGAGTGGGTCACTGCAACGGGATACTATACTGGGCGTTTTGACCGGCCGTGGCTTGGTATTCGACCGACCGGTACTCTGATGCATCTGCGCTTTGGTGAGTTTCATCGGATTGAAGGCGCAAAGGCCGTCGAAAGCTATGTCTATTTCGACATTCCGGAACTCATGATTGCCGCCGGACAGTGGCCGATCACGGACAGTCCAGGCCGTGATCGGGGTTTTACAGGTTATCTGCCTGGGCCGACAACACAGGACGGGTTGCGTTGGGTGGCCGCGGACGCAGACCTGAGCCAATCCTCCTACGCGCTTGTGACGGAAATGCTGCGCAGTCTTGCGACGCCGGATCAGGCGTGGCGGCCTTACTGGCGAGAGGACATGCTGTGGTACGGGCCTGCGGCGTTTGGCAGTTTCGTTGGGATCGAGGATTTTGCGGGGTTTCAGGTTCCGTTCGAGCAGACCTTTTCCGAGTGGATCGGTGGATCTGTTGAGGGCAGCGAAACGCGACATTTCACCCGGTTCGCCGACGGAAACTACATCTGCTCTGGTGGCTGGCCCTCGCTGAATGCTGTGCAGAAGGAAACGTTCCTGGGTCAACCCTCGGAAGGCAAGCGGCTCTATATGAGGGTCTGCGACTGGTGGCGACGGGAGGGCGATCTGCTTGCCGAGAATTGGGTCTTTGTGGACATTCCGCATGAACTCTTGCAGATGGGCTATGACCTCTTTGACGGCGGTGCTGCGCCTTGAGCGGCAAGGCAACATCGCTTGATGTGGCCGAGCTTGCCGGTGTGAGCCGATCGGCGGTGAGCCGCGTGTTTACGCCAGGTGCCAGCGTTTCAAAAAAGACCGCTGAAAAGGTAAGGCGCGCAGCCGATACGCTGGGTTACCGTCCCAACGTGCTTGCGCGCGGGCTGCTGACCGGGCGCAGTCGGTTGATCGGACTGGTGGTCGCATACCTCGACAACCATTTCTATCCGGAGGTGCTTGAACGGTTGTCAAATGCACTGCAGGCGCAGGGGTATCATGTGCTGGTCTTCATGGCCTCTCAGAGTGACGATAGCCTGGATACGGTGACAACCGAAATTCTCGACTATCAAGTCGATGGTCTCATCCTTGCGTCAGTTTCAATGTCGTCCGACATCACAGAAAGATGCCGCGCCATGGGCGTGCCGGTCGTTCTTTTTAACCGACGTCAGGGCGAGGCGGGCGAACGCGCTGTGGTTTCGGATAACTTCGAGGGCGCGCGCATGATTGCACACCACTTCGCCGATCGCGGCTATCGTCGGGTTGGACACATCGCGGGATGGCCGGATGCCTCCACACAGGCGGATCGTGAAGCTGGATTTCGAAAGGGGCTAGAAGAGGTGGGGCTGACGCTTTCTGCTCGCGAAGTTGGCAACTTTCAGCAAGAAGCTGCGCAGAATGCTGCGCGACGCATGTTTGACCGTCCGGATCATCCTGATTCCGTGTTTGTCGCCAACGATTACATGGCTTTCGCAGTGATGGAGGTGCTTCGCGGCGAACTTGGGCTACGTGTTCCTCAAGACGTCGCTGTTGCGGGGTTCGATGACGTGGCTTCGGCTGCGTGGCGCAGTTTTGATCTGACCACCGTGCGTCAAGACGCCGATGCGATGGTTCGCCTAACGGTCGATACGCTCATGTCCGCGATTGATGGCAACGACGCCAGAAGTGCGATACCTGCGCTGCCCGTCGAACTCGTCGTCCGGGGCAGTACCCGCGCCTAATCAGCGTTTGCCGTAGTACAACCCGACGACATGCTCGGCTTCTGCAAAGAACAGCCATCGCGAGACAAAGACGCCGGCAACGTGACTGATGATTGCAAGCGCCGCCAGCACGTGGCTGAAGGGCAAAACGAACAAGATGATCCATGGAACTACGGCCATTAGACCAAAGGCAATCAATCTGAGTTTGAACGCATGCTTTCGCCCGACCACGTGGATCATTTCATGGGTCAGATAATTGCCACCGGTATGCGGCGGCTCGAACGCGCGCACGCTGCCGATTGTGCCAAGGCCGGTTGCGCTTTCCATATTCGTTGGGCGGGCTGAGAAGCGTTTGTCTCCCTCCTGCCATGCCCACAGTTGCAGAGCGCCCAGAACGATAAGGCCCGGTGCGGCAACGGCAACTTGTCCGGCCAAAAGCGCGCCGCCAACGACCGCATAGGTCAGAAACAGGAGCGGCGTCGTCCAGTGGTTCCAACGCGGCACGGTCTTGAGCTGTGTGTAGATCATCGAGGTGGCCGCGACCGTGAGGAGCGACAGAACTGAACCCAGCGCACCGAGCAACGGCCACTTTGTTCCAAGGAAGATAACGCCTATCGCATAGAGGCCCATGGCGGCCATCGCGAATATCGCCAGCCATGCCTCTCGGCTCAGCCAGCTAGAGCGCCATTGACTGAAGGCCTTCAGCGCACGCTCGGGGTGTCCCAGATGCGCTGTTGACGACAGCAGGCCAATACCGGCCAATCCGAAACCCATGGCGAAAAAAACGAACGCGACCCAGCCGTCTACGTCCGGGATGCCCAGCCCAAGCCACGCTAACAAGCCAAAGCCCAGACCACTCAGCGAGGTGAACAGAATAAGGGAACGTGCTGGATGCATCAGATCTTCTCCAACATCTTATCAACCCACCCCAAAAGGCCTTTGGGCTCTTCTGCAACGGGGGCCAAGAGTGGGGCGAGAACGTCTGTCGGCTGATCCTTGGGGCGGGGCGGCAGGTACTTGTTGACCGGCGCCGTGCCTTGTTCCGGCATCAGATCCATGCCCCCGCGTTCCGCCACAAGTTTCGATACGTCGCTCTCTGGATCGGACAGATCGCCAAAGTGACGCGCGCCCGCCGGGCAGGTCCGCACGCAGGCGGGCTGCCGGTCTTCTTCGGGCAGGTTCTCGTTATAGATCCGGTCAACGCACAGCGTGCACTTCTTCATGACCTTCTCGGACGGGTCGAGTTCTCGCGCACCGTAAGGGCAGGCCCAAGCGCAGAGGCCGCAACCGATGCAGTCGCTCTCGTTGACCAGAACAATCCCGTCTTCGACCCGTTTGTAGCTCGCTCCAGTCGGACAAACGGTCACGCATGGTGCGTCGTCACAGTGCAAGCATGACTTTGGGAAATGGACAAGCTGAGCGGGCCCCTCGTCAGGCTGAACCTCAAAGGAATGTACGCGGTTTAGAAAGCTCCCCACGGGCTCATCGCCGTAGGCATCAACATCCGCCAAGGGTGAACCGTAGTTCTCGGTGTTCCATCCTTTGCATGCCGTCACACAGGCGTGACAGCCGACACAAGTGTCGAGGTCAATCACAAGGCCGAGCTTTTTCTCGGTATGGGTAGGAAGCATCGTCATTCGCGCACCCGTTCATATTCGCTGGTGACCGCCCGTTCTCCGATCAACGTGGTTTCCACGTGCCGGAAGATCGCGGGTTCGGTCATTTGGCTAAAGAGCGGACGGCCTGCGCCCAAGAGGATCGGAATCCGCGTTATGATCATCCGGTCGATCATGTCGTCTTCTAAGAACGACTGAATGGTCAAACCGCCATCTATGTAAAGACGATCAAACCCACGCTCGTTGAGGGCACTGGTTACCTCTGCCGGCGTTCCCTCAATGATCTCCGCCCGTCCGGAAAGCTCTTCAGGGAGGTATTCGAGCGACCGTGATAGTACAAAGACCGGAGCTTCGTACGGCCACACTCCAAAGCTCATGACAGCTTCATAAGTGCCGCGCCCCATCACGAGCGCGTCGACCTCTTCCATGAAGGCATCAAAGCCCGTGTCCTCGTCTTCCTGCGTCTTGCCAGTTTCGAGGAAATCGATGCTTCCTTCCTCGTCGGCGATGTATCCGTCGAGGCTTGTGGCAATGAAGATGACGTTTTCTCTGGTCATGCTGATTTCAAATAGGCCACGAGAATATCGCGCGCTGCTTCAAGGTCAGATTTATGGATCATCTCAGTGACTGTGTGGATGTAGCGTGTCCCGACAGTGATCCCGACCGCGCGCGCACCTGCGGCGGCCTGTTGAGCCGCGGCGCCGTCTTGCCCGCCTGAACGCAGCATTGTGCGCTGAAACGGGATGTCTTCCGCAATCGCCAGCTGTTCAATTTCGGCCACGAGACCCTTGTCAGCGATGAAACTGCCGTCCCGCACGTGCAATCCGAACCCTTCGCCCTGAACGGTGGTGCGGTCTTGTTCCGGCACCCCCGGCGTATCGCAGCTGAGCGTGACGTCGATGCCGATGCCGATATCTGGCTGGACGCGGAACGATGCGGTGCGTGCACCGCGCAGCCCGACTTCTTCCTGACTGGTGAACGCGACATGGATTTCGCATGCAGTGTCGGCGTCCGCGAGCCCTCGGATGGCTTCGATCCCCAACCAACAGGCGATGCGGTTGTCGAGCGCCTTTGAGACTATTTTGTCCCCGATCTCAATCAACGGCTCGTCCATGACGACCATGTCCCCGACCTTGACGATCTCTTTGGTTTTCTCGCCAAGTCCGAGATCGACAAAAAAGTCATGAGGTTGGGGGATCTTCTTGCGATCTTCTGGCGAGGCGATGTGCACGGGGCGCCCGCCTGGGTTCATCACACCTTTCAGGTCGCCTTCGTCTGTGCACACCAATACGCGACGGGAGAAGAGGTTGCGTGGATCAAAACCCCCAACGGGCAATAGGTAGACAAAGCCCTTGTCGCTCACATGGCTCACCAAAAAGCCGATCTCGTCCATATGGCATAGCAACATGACCTTCTTCGGCGCATCACCCGCCCGCGCGTCACGCCGACAAATCAGAGAGCCCATTGGGTCGGTTTCAACCGAGTCAAACAGACCTTCAATCTCTGCCTCGATCAGAGCGCACACGCGGTCTTCGTGCCCCGGCACACCGGGCGTTTCGCACAGTCGTTTCAGGAGGTCGATATTCATGGTGTCCATTCCTCTTTGCCCTGTCCCACGGGGCTTACGAGCGGCGGAAACTCCGGCGCAGCTTCAGCCGGCGCATCGACTTTCTCAACTCTCACGCGCAGGTCAAACCACGCTGCCTGCCCAGTGACCGGGTCTGAGTTTGCCCATCGATGCCCGTCGCCCTTGGGGGGCAGCAACTCGTGGATGATGTGGTTCAGAAGAAAGCCCTTGGTCGCCTCGGGTGCTCCGGGGGACAAAGCCCAGGCCCCTTTGCGCTTGCCGATCGCATTCCACGTCCAGATCGTGTTGTCGTTGAGCGCCGCCATATGAGCCACGGGGACAGTTATCGACCCATGCGGGGACGTCACTCGTGCCCAGTCGCCATCTGCAAAGTCATTCGCCTCCCAGATCTTCGTTGGGACATACATGGGGTTACGGCCGTGGATTTGTCTCAGCCACGCGTTCTGGCTGCCCCACGAATGGTACATGGCCATGGGGCGTTGGGTCAGAGCGTGGACCGGGTAATCGTCCTCTATCCCCCGTTCTTCAAAGGGTGCATACCAGATTGGAAGCGGGTCCAAAATGTCACCGATCCGTTCCCGCAGATGGTCAGGCGGCTGCACGTTGCCATGTCCCTCAGCGGCCAACTGAAACTTCCGCATCGGTTCAGACCAGAGAGTGAAAAGATAGGGTTGTGGCGTGTCGTACAGGCCAAGCGCGACCGCCCAATCCTGATAGGTGGCATTCCAAGGCTTAAAGAATTTGGCCGGTTCAGGAACCTCGATTTCCCAGAAGCCACCATTGTCGATATAGGTCTGCATCTGGTCAGGGTTCGGTACGCCGCGACCCGAGCAATCGGCCTCTTTCCCCCGCCAACCGGCGAGCGGGCCAATGGACGGCTTGCGCTCGTGGTTCACGATGTAATCGGCATAGTCCTGATACTTGGCGGAGCCGTCTTCATTTACGAAGCCGGGCAAACCCATCCGGGCACCGAGATCGATCAGAACGGACTGGAAACCGCGCACGTTGCGGTCGGGCTCAACCACCGGCCACCGGATCGCGTCAGCCGCCGCGTCAGCCTCACAAATCGGGCGGTCGAGCAGGCTGATGCAGTCGTGCCGCTCCAGATAGGTCGTATCGGGTAGGATCAGGTCGGCATAGGCCACCATCTCGGACGAATAGGCGTCGGAATAGATGATGCGCGGGATGACATATTCGCCATCTTCGCCCTTGTCGGTCAGCATCTCCATGACCTTGGACGTGTTCATGGACGAATTCCACGCCATGTTCGCCATGTAGAGCATGAGCGTGTCGATCTTGTAGGGATCACCCGCATAAGCGTTTGAGATCACCATATGCATCAACCCGTGGGCTGACATCGGGTTGTCCCATGAAAACGCTTTGTCGATCCGCTTGGCGGTCCCGTCCTCCGTTACCAAAAGGTCATCTGGCCCATGGACAAACCCAAGGTGAGGACCGTCCAACGGCTGACCGGGCTGCGCGTTGGCGTGCGGTTTGGGATGCGCTGTCGCTGGCTTGGGGTAGGGCGGCTTGAAGCGGAACCCGCCCGGTGCCTCGACCGAGCCGAGGATGATCTGAAGCAGGTGCAGGGCGCGGCATGTCTGAAAGCCGTTGGAATGTGCCGAAATCCCGCGCATTGCGTGGAAGCTGACCGGGCGCCCTTGCATCGAGGTATGCTCTTCGCCTCGGAAATCGGTCCAAGGCTGGTCAAGGGTAAATGCCTTGTCGAACGCTGCATGCGCCAGTTGAGCGGCCAACGCTTCGATCCGCTCTGCCGAGATGCCGACGCGGTCAGCCACATTAGCGGGGGCGTGATCGTCGGACAGGTAACGCTCCACCATGTGATGAAACACAGTCTTGTGCCCATCATGCGTCGCCGTCAGATTCGGCCGTACGCCTTTTTGGTCGAAGGCGGTGAGCGCCCCGCTATTGCGGTCGACAACAACCTCTTTCCCGTTCACGTCGCGTAAAAGCAGTCCGTGATCTTCACCGCCGGGGTTGTTAATGACCAAGCAAGGTGCGTTTGTGAACTGAGCGAGGTAGTTCAGGTCGATCTTTCCCGCCTTCATCAGACAGTGAACAAGCGAGAGGATAAGCAAACCATCCGTGCCGGGCGTAACGCCGAACCACTCATCCGCGACAGCGTTGTACCCCGACCGAATTGGATTGACGCCGATCACCTTGGCGCCACGCTTTTTCAGCTTACCAAGCCCCATTTTGATCGGGTTTGAATCGTGGTCTTCGGCGACACCAAACAACACAAAGAGCTCAGTCCGGTCCCAATCGGGTTGGCCAAACTCCCAAAATGCGCCGCCCATGGTGTAGATGCCGCCAGCCGCCATGTTGACCGAGCAGAAGCCACCATGTGCGGCATAGTTTGGCGTGCCTACGGCCTGCGCCCAATAGGACGTGAAGGACTGCGACTGATCGCGCCCTGTGAAAAATGCAAACTTCGTCGGGTCAGTCTCACGCAGAGGCGTGATCCAGCTTGCCGCCATCTCAAGCGCTTCGTCCCAACTGATTTCCTCGAACTTACCAGACCCACGGGGGCCAACGCGCTTCATCGGTGTCTTCAACCGTGCGGGCGACTTGTGCTGCATGATCCCGGATGAGCCCTTGGCACACAGCACGCCTTGGTTCACCGGGTGGTCGCGGTTGCCTTCGATATAGGCCACCTCGCCATCCTTGAGGTGCACATTGATCCCGCATCGGCAGGCGCACATGTAGCACGTGGTTTGACGGACCTCGTCAGAGACGGGCGGCGAAGTGTCGAGAGCAGGTTGCGCGTTCGTCATGTCTTGTGGGTAGCACGTGCGTTCCAAGACGCAAGAGCGCCGGGGACGACGTATTGGACCTTCCATAGATTGTGGAACGGATGTTCCGGCGTGCGCTCGGTTATATCGGTAAATGGAGGAAATGAAAGCGCTTACATTTGAGTGCGTGAACGATCAACTTGTTCTGACCCAACTGTGATTGGCCTGAGATCGCAGGTCGCGCAACAATGGAGCCTTGTAGAAATGACCGACGGCGCCTGCGGTAGTGGCTGAGGTCTCGTGAAAGGACCGAGGATGCGACTTCTCCAATCAACGGGCGTCATGCTTGCGCTGACCATCATGTTAGCGGGGGGCGCGCCATCTAAGCTCGATGCACAGACGAACGGATCGTCACCCGATTATGTGATCGATCAGTTCGGGGAGGGGCCGACGGTTCCAGACGGTCCGCTGTCCGATGCTCTAAGCGCTGTTGTGCAAACGGCCTTTGTTGACAGCGTCACGAATTCGACTTGGGGGCGTGAGCAACAGAACGCGTTACGGGCCGTTGCTGACTCGGGTGATCCGCGTCTGGCATGGATCATCAGCGACCTGATGCGATTTGTGTCAAACCGGCAGTTTAGCCTTGAGCTTGCCGGGGCGGCATCCGAGCTTCTTGAGCGGGACTTGCAGGTTGAAAACCCTTGGGGGGCTGTGACCGATCACTTGATCGCGTGGGACATCCCTGCGCCCCCAGAATACTTGCCCGTCAAGCGTGCCATCTTCACGTCCATCGTTCCGGGGTGGGATCGTATCTTCGTCGAAGGTGACATTGATTGGCGCATGGTGTCATGGGGTGGCGTTCTGATCGATGATCGGGCATTCGACACGACTGACGACCCATGCAACTGCATTCCGGCAGCCGATAACCCGGCAGTTATTCCAGCATCCGAGGCGACATGGCTCGATGATGACGACGTCGTCTTTGGCGTAGAGGTCAATGGCGAATTCCGCGCTTACCCGCGCCAGATCATGGAAGTTCGCGAGATGGTGAATGACACGCTCGGCGGGCGCGACCTGGGAATTCCCTACTGTACGTTGTGCGGTGCGGCCCAAGCCTATTTCACGGATGATGTTCCAGAGGGTGTGGTGCGCCCGATCCTGCGCACATCCGGCCTTTTGATCCGGTCGAACAAGGTGATGTATGATCTGAACACGTACTCTGTCTTTGATACGTTTTTGGGCCACGCAGTGACCGGTCCTTTGGCGGACATCGGGGTGCAGCTTGAACAAGCGACCGTTATTACGACCGAATGGGCTGAGTGGAAGGCGGCGCATCCGGAGACAACGGTACTGGTAGAAGCTTTGGCGCTTGGTCGCGATCCGGACTTTCGCAATGGTCGTGACGCCAACGGCCCAATCTTTCCGGTTGGCGACGTCGATCCCCGGCTGCCGGTTCATGAAGACGTCATCGGCGTGGTTGCGGCATCAGGTCAGCCAGTTGCGTTTCAGCGCAGCAATGCCGTTGCCGCCCTTCAGCGCGGCGAGGAAATCGCCTTTGAAAATGTGCGTCTTGAGTTGGATGGCGGTGGCGTGAAGGCTGTCGATGCCAACGGGTCAGATCTGGGAAGTCACCAAGCATTTTGGTTCGCGTGGTCGCAGTTTTACCCCGGAACCGAACTTTGGCCGAATTGATGCAACACGGTTGACAGTTTCGGTCGGTTTTCGCTTGAGTCAAAGCGGGGGCAGACTAGTTGTCGAATGAGTGCCGGCGTCACCAGACTAGCGGCAAGAATTTGCCCTGCTGGAGAGAAGGCGAACCGACATGGCGGACGACTATGGCGAACAGACACCGGCAATGGCCGTTGTTGGTTGGCTGCCCGTTGTTCTGTCGGTAGCGCTGTTTGCGCTTTTCGTCCCGATGTTGGGACCGGTTGGCGCCGGTGAAATCCTCCGATATTCGTGGGAATGGGCGCCATCGCTCGGCATAGATCTGTCGTTTTGGATCGACGGGCTGAGCCTGATGTTCGCGCTTCTGATCACGGGGATCGGGGCGCTTATTCACTTGTATTCAGCACGTTATCTGCGCGGCCATCCTCAATTCGGGCGATTTGCACTGTATTTGACGGCGTTCGAGCTTGCGATGTTGGGCCTTGTGCTGGCCGATAGCCTGATCACGCTTTTCGTGTTCTGGGAACTGACGACGATCACGTCGTTCCTGCTGATCGGATTCAACCATTACGATCCGGCGTCTCGTCGCAACGCGACGCAAGCCCTTTTCGTGACCGGGGCAGGGGGCATGGCACTTCTTGCGGGGCTAATCATTCTTGGAGCGGCTGCCGGCACATTTGAGTTGAGCGAGATTCGCGCCTCGATGGGCAATCTTGGCGAACACGTGCTCTACACGCCTATCGCGATTCTGTTCTTGTTGGCGGCCTTTACGAAGTCGGCGCAAGTGCCGTTTCATTTCTGGTTGCCGAATGCCATGGCGGCGCCGACGCCAGTGTCAGCCTATTTGCACTCGGCCACGATGGTTAAGGCTGGCGTTTACCTGCTTGCGCGCATGCACCCAAATCTCAGCGGCACGGATTTGTGGGCTTGGTCGCTGACGATCCTTGGCGGGATTACTGCGGTGTTTGCGTCCATTATGGCGATCAAGCAGACCGATATGAAGCAAACGCTGGCCTATACGACGTTGATGGCGCTGGGCACGCTGACGCTTTATCTGGCATCTGACGTCCCTTACGCGATCACCGGCGCGATGACATTCCTTCTGGTGCACTCGCTCTATAAGGCCGCACTCTTTCTCATCGCGGGAATCGTCGATCACCGCACCGGTACGCGGGATTTAGAGATTCTGGGCGGCCTCGGTCGAACCATGCCGCTTACGGCATTGGCCGCAGCACTCGCCGCCTCCTCCATGGCAGGGTTTCCCCCGTTCATTGGGTTTATCGGCAAAGAGATCCTCTATGCCGGAGGGGAACGGTTGGCAGAGTTTCAGATTTGGACGCTTGGCGCCGGTATCGCCGCCAATGCGCTTATGGTGGCGGTCGCAGGCATCGTTGCGTTCAAACCGTTCTGGCGCCCGGCCGGTGGTGAGGCGATGCGCACCCCTTTGGAAGCGGCCACAATGATGTTGGTCGGGCCTGCCATTCTTGGGGCGTTGAGCCTTTATTTCGGCTTGTTCCCAGGTGGGCTGCAAAACGATCTTATCCATCCGGCTGTGAACGCAGTGATGGGAGAAAAGGTCAAAGCGGCGGAGCTAAAACTCTGGGCGGGCGTAAACGTCGCCCTATTCCTCTCGCTTGCGACCTTTGCTTTGGGGTTCATCCTCTATGGTCTGCATGTGCGACTGCGCGAGCGACTCGCGGCGATGGGCGAACGGGCACCGAGTTTCGACGTTGGCTGGGATGCGCTGTTGCGCGGGTTGGTTTTCGGCGCGCGGCGTCTGACCCGCACAATCCAGACCGGCGTCCTGCGCGATTACGTGCGGTACACGTTCCTAACGCTTTTGGCGCTTTTGGGCGGGGCGCTGATCTTCAACACAGAGCCGGTTTATGTCTGGCCGAAGTTCCCGGTCTTCGAGATCCCGGGACTTCTGGTTTGCTTGTTGATCTTCTCAGGCGCACTTTTGGCAACGCTGACATCGTCCCGAATTACGGCCATCGCAGGACTTGGCGCGGTCGGAATCGGCGTTGCTCTGATCTTCATCGTGTTCAGTGCACCCGATGTTGCCATCACGCAGTTACTGGTTGAGACGCTGATTGTGGTACTTTTTGCCGCCGCCGCGCTGCGCCTGCCAAAACTTCCGCGCTTGACCGGAAGCAGCAAGGTTCGCTGGGGTGACGCGCTTGTATCAGTGGCGATCGGTAGCGTTATTGCCGCCCTGATCATTCAGATCGTTGCGGTTCCCCTCGACCTGAGGCTGACCGAGTATTTTGAAGTTACAAGCTTCCCAGAGGCCTTCGGACGGAACATCGTCAATGTGATCCTCGTGGACTTCCGGGCTCTGGATACGTTCGGCGAGATCACGGTTGTCGTCGTTGCTGCACTTGGGGCGTATGCTCTTTTGCGTCCGAAGCGTCGCAAGGAGGATGACGCATGAAGTCGATCATTCTCCACGCCGCAGCGCGTGTGCTTGTGGCCCTCCTGTTGCTCTTTTCGGTGTTCATGCTGTTGCGGGGCATAATCTTCCCGGCGGCGGTTTTATCGGCGGTTTGATCGGAGCTGTTGGTTTTGTCGTCTACGCAATCGCCTGCGACGTGCGCGAGGCGCGTGCGGCGTTGCGCGTCGCACCAGAAGACCTCGCCATGGCGGGTCTGGGAATTGCGTTGGTCGGCGGGTTGATGGCGGCGCTGTTCGGGGACGCCTTTTTCACGGGGCAGTGGCTGTTCATTGGCGCGACCGAGGATTCCAAGGGACTGCCGCTATCGTCCGTTCTGGTTTTCGATATTGGTGTCTATCTCGTGGTCATGGGATCGATCCTGACGCTCGTCTTCAATCTGGAAGGGGACGACTGATGGAAGGCATTCTGGCCGTCATCGTGGGCATACTGTTCGCCGCTGGTATCTATCTGATGCTATCGCGAAACCTGTTGCGGTTTCTTTTTGGACTGACGCTGCTGTCGAACGCAGCGAACCTGTCGATCTTTACGGTAGGTCGTCTGACGGCTGGCAGCCCGCCTCTTATCCCGCTCGGAGCTTACAAACCCGCCGGTGAAGCCGCGAACGCCTTGCCGCAGGCATTGGTGCTGACCGCTATTGTGATCGGGTTTGGCCTCTTTGCCTTTTCGCTGGTCTTGGCCATTCGCGCCTATGCCAGTCTTGGGACACTACAGACCGGCGACATGCGTACCGCCGAGCCAGAAGAAGACGAGGACCCCTACGTATGAGCTGGTATCTCGCCACAGTTCTGGCGCTGCCATGGGTTACTGCGGTCTTTGCCTTTATCTATCGGCGCAGCCATACCGGGCGCTGGCTAAGCGTGATCGGGTCGGGCCTTCATGTCGCTGCAGCGGCTGTTTTGTTCTCGCAAGTGCTCGAGGACGGTGTGGTCGCTGCGCAAATGGGGCAGTGGGCCGCGCCTTTCGGTATCACATTGGTTGCGGACTACCTCGCGGCCATACTGGTGCTTGTCGCCGCGATTACCGGCCTGACCGTCACGATTTATGCGTTGGGCGAGATCAATGACGAGGATGAGGTCAACGGCTTTTCAGCCGTGCTACAGATCCTGCTCGGTGGGATTACTGGCGCGTTCCTGACCGGCGACCTCTTCAACCTGTACGTCTGGTTCGAGGTCATGCTGATCTCGTCGTTCTATTTGCTCACATTGGGGCGCAGCAAAGAACAGATCGATGGCGGCGTGAAGTATGTGGCGCTGAACCTGATTTCAACGACGTTGATCCTGACGGCTATCGGGATGCTCTACGGCATGACCGGCACGCTCAACATGGCGGATCTCAGCCTCGCGGCAGCGCAAGTCGAAAACCCGGGCGTTCTGTCCGTTGTGGCGGTGCTGTTCATCGTGGCCTTTGGCATGAAGGCGGCGGTGTTCCCGCTCTATTTCTGGCTGCCAGCGGCTTATCACACGCCGAAATTCACGGTTGCCGCGATCTTTGCCGCGCTTCTGACCAAGGTCGGCGTCTACGTCCTTATTCGACTGTTCACGCTCGTCTTCGTGCATGATCAAGACCTGACCAGCACGATCCTTTTGTGGATGGCGGGCGCGACGATGTTGACGGGCGTGCTAGGCGCGATATCAGAGAACGATATCCGTCGCGTTCTGTCCTACAATGTCATCGCGACGATTGGATACATGCTGATGGGGCTCGCTATCGGGACGCAGGCGGCGTTGCTGGGGGCTATCTTCTATCTCGCACACGACATCCTCGTGAAAGCCAACCTGTTTATGGTCGCGGGGCAAGTGCAGCGCCTCGCAGGTACAACGTCGTTTGAGAAAGTCGGCGGGATCTATCGCCTTGCCCCGCTGGTCGCCTTCTTGTTCTTCATTCCGGCCTTTTCCTTGGCCGGGTTTCCACCTCTCTCCGGCTTTTGGGCCAAGTATCTGATCGTCACTGGCGCGCTTGATGCAGAAGCGTGGTTCATGGCCTTTATCGCGCTCTTTGTCGGGCTTTTGACCATCTATGCCGTAGGCCGTGTCTGGGCGGCAGCCTTCTGGACGCCGCACCCAGATGGCCCCGAAGCCGAGGATGAGATGGCGGCGCACCACCTTCCAACGACACTGATCGTCCCGGTGATGATCCTGACGGTGCTGACGATCGTGATCGGGCTTGTACCGGCACCATTGATTGAGATTTCCAGTACAGCGGCAGAACAGCTTCTTGTTCCGACGGACTATATCGAAACGGTTCTCGACATCACGCTCGCCGGTGGCGATGCTAATGTGGAGGTAAGCGAATAATGAACCTCCTTGGATTGAACTTTGTTTTGGCCTTTGTGTGGGCGGCGCTGAATGGCGATTTCAAGCTCTTCACGCTGACCTCTGGCTTTATCCTTGGCTATGGGGCCTTATGGCTCGCCAAACCGTTGCTCGACCCGGACACGCGCTATTTCATCCGGTTTTTCAAGGTGATCTGGTTGATCATCTACTTCCTCTACGAACTCGTAGTGTCGAGTATTCGGGTTGCATGGCAGGTGATCAGCCCGCGCCAACGTTATGAGCCGCGCATCATCGAGGTGCCGCTCGACGTGCACTCGGATTTTGAGATCCTGTGCCTGACGAATTTGATCTCGCTGACGCCCGGAACGCTGAGCCTGGATGTCTCTGAAGATCGTGAAACGCTCTACGTCCATGCGATGTTCGCAGAGGATCCCGAAGGCGAAGTTGAAGCCATCAAGACCGGATTGGAGAAAGTCGTGAAGGAGGCGTTTCGCTAATGACACCCTCTGAGTTCCTCATGAACGCCATGGACTTCTCGATCGGGCTCGTCATCCTTGCCATTGCGATCGGGTTTATTCGGATTGTGCGCGGCCCGACGCTGGCGGATCGGGTTGTGGCGCTCGATATGATGACGACGACCATCGCTGCATTCTGTGCACTGGTTTCGGTGCGAGCCGGTGTTTCGTCTTTCGTGGATGTCGGGATTGTTGTGGCCTTGGTTGGCTTTCTGGCGACAGTGGCTTTGGCGCGTTATGCAGAGAGGCAGCGCATTTTGATTGATCCGCCCGAAGCTCCAAAAGACGACAGCGAGGTACAGTCATGATTGATATCATCGTTGGCGTCTTGATCCTGACAGGCGCAGGTTTTTCCTTAATTGCCGCAATCGGCCTCATTCGGTTTCCGGACGTCCTGATGCGGATGCACGCGTCAACCAAGGCGGGCACCTTGGGGGCTGGGCTCGCACTTGTGGGGACGGCGGTTTTTTTCGGCAGCGTTTCAGTCGTCACCAAGTGTATTTTGGCGATCTTGTTCCTGCTTCTCACGGCACCCTTGGCAGCGCATATGATTGGACGCGCCAGTTTGGGGGGCAAGGAGTTTTCCAAAGACCCCGAGGCCTAGGGATCAGCCTTCGCGCAACGACCGGTTGAAGTAATCTGTCAGCGGTTTGGTCAGATAGGAAAGCGGCGTGCGCTCCGTTGTTTTAAGGAACGCTTCAACCGGCATACCAGGCAGCAAGGTTTGACCTTCAAGCTTCACGAGCTCGCCGTCGCGGGGTATCAGCTCAACTTCATAGAAGTTGACCCCCGTCACTTCATCGCGCAGCACGTCAGCCGACACTTCGGTGACGACGCCACCGACTTCCGGTGTGTTGGTCTGATCGAAAGCGGTGAAACGCACTGAGGCGTCCTGTCCCTGAAACACTTGGTCGACATGGACCGAGTCGATCCGCGCTTGAACGACCAAGGGCTGATCCTGGGGGATGATGTACATAATGGGCGCGCCCGCCTGAACGACCGCTTTGCGTGCAAAGACCTCTTGGCCATAGATCACACCTGCGACCGGTGCCCGCACTTCAAGCCGCGACAAACGCTCGTCCAATCCCAGCCGCCGCTCTTCAAATTCGATCTCGCGGAACTGAATGTCGCGAAGGGTGACAATCGCCTCACGTCGACGGTTGGCCACCAGCTTTAGCTTTTCGATTTCCAGCGCTGCGATCTGACCGCGCAACTGTGCCACTTCTGACGTCAGTCGACCGATGTCTCCGGATAGTCCTGCGGCCTCTCGCTGCAGTTCGGTCACGCGGGTCACCGGCGAAAGACCTCGGTCAAACAGCGACTGAGCGTCAACGAGCTCACTCTCGGCAAGCGCGCTTTGTGTTTCAAGCGCGCCGATCTGCGCGTTGATCCCAATGATCTGGTTTTCTGTCTGCGCGACCTGCTCATCAATTTGGCTGAGTTCCTGCGCCAGGGTTTGCCGTCGCGCCGCAAAAAGCCGCTCTTGCCCCGCCACCTGCGCCGCGACATCGGTGTTTTCCTCGGCAATCTCCAAAAGGGCTTCGGGAAAGGTCACTTCTGCTCGGTCATCGCGCTCCGCCTCGAGCATCGCCTTGCGCGCGCGCAACTCGTTTAGCTGCGCCAGAATGATATCGCGCTCCGAACTGAGCAAAGTGTCGTCGAGGCGAAGAAGGACCGCACCTTCTTCCACGCGGTCGCCGTTGCCGGCGGCAATTTCTCCCACAACGCCGCCCTCGGGGTGTTGGATAACCTGCCGGTTACTTTCCACGACGATCTGACCGCTTGCGATGACTGCACCCGCCAGTCGGGTCGAAACGGACCAATAACCGATACCGCCAACCAGAGCGACCAGCGCCAAAAGCCCGATCAGGATCGGGCCGCGCGCGCTCCATTTTGGCTGTGGGTTCGGGTCGATCTCGGTCATGATGTGCCCTTTTTCGCGACAACTTGCTGAACGTCGCCTGCATTTTTCACCATCGATCGCAGGACTTCATCGCGTGGTCCCAGCGCCGTAATGCGGCCCTTGTCGAGCACGAGCAGTGTATCGCACTCGGAAATTGCCATCGGGCGGTGCGTCATGATCACGACTGCTTTTCCTTCCGCCTTGAGCGTACGTACGGCACTGTTAAGCGCCTCACTGCCGTCCATATCCAAGGCAGAGTTCGGCTCGTCCAGTACCAAAAGTACCGGGTCACCATAGAGCGCACGGGCAAGTGCGACGCGCTGTTTCTGCCCACCAGACAGAGGAACGCGGTTCCCGTTGACCGGTGTGTCATACCCTTTTGCAAGACCGGTGATCAGCTCATGCGCCTTGGCTTTTTGTGCAGCGGCCACCACAGCTTCGCTGTCGGGTTGAAGCGCCATACGTGCGATGTTTTCCGCGATCGAGCCATCCACCAGCATCGGGTCCTGCGGAAGGTATCCGATGTGAAGTCCCAGATCATCCGGAGCAAATTGGCTAAGCAGCGCGCCACCGAGGCGCACCTCGCCCGCTGCCGGTTTTGCCAGCCCCAGCATCACCTTGGCCAGCGTCGTCTTGCCTGATCCGCTCTTGCCAATGACGCCAAGCGCCTCCCCTGGCTTCACTTCGAAACTCAGCGATCTCAAAATGGGTTCGCGGTCCAGCGGGGAAACGACGGAGACGCCGTTGACCGATACGTGCGCTGTGGGCTGTGGCAGACGTGTTTGCGGAGTTTCCTCAACATCGTTGGACAGGAACTCCATCAGCGATGCCCACCCGATCCGGGCGCGTTCGATCTGCGGCCAGCGCGCGAGAAGCTGTTCCACGGGGGCCAACGCGCGACCAAGCAAGATCGACGCTGCGATCATGGCGCCTGCGGTGATCTCTCCCCGCAAAACGTAATAGGCACCCACCGCAAGAATGGCAGATTGCAAAAACAGCCGAAGCGATTTGGACACCGACGAGAATGTGCCCGTCACGTCGGCTGTCGAAATCGAATCCTTCAACGCCGTCACCCGATGGTTCAACCAGCGTGTGGTCACGGGATCTACCATGCCCTGGGACCGAATGACGTCCGATGCCTGCAACGCATGCTCGCGGAACTGGTTGGCGCGTTCCGCAGCGATCTGCGCTTCTTTCGTGCGGCGCCGTGTTGTGAATTGGTTCAGGAAAGTAATGGTGATCAGGATTAGACCACCCGCCGTCGCAACCCACCCAAGCATCGGATGGAAAATAAAGATCGCCGCCAGAAACAGCGGTGTAAACGGAACGTCCATGACAGCCGTCAGCGCGGGAGAGGCATAAACGGCCTGCACTGCCTCAACATCCCGTGCAGCCGATAACGCGGTTTGGTCGCCGGCTTTCCGTGGCTCTAGCCCGGATTTGAATACACGCTCATCCAGCGCAGACTGAAACCGCGCGCCATAGCGGGCAAGGATTCGTCCGCGGGCATAATCCAGAACGCCCATCAGCGCGTAGAGGGCGGCAACCAGCACCACAAGCGCGACCAGCGTCTCTTCTGACCGTGACCCAAGCACGCGATCATAGACCTGCAACATAAACAACGGCCCGGTCAGCATCAGGATGTTCACGAACACACTGAAGATAAACGCGAGGATCAGGAAATGGCTGTTGCGTGCGCGGATCGCGGCCAGTTCACGTCGTCCTTTGGATGTGGGTTCTTGAGCCGCCATGGGCGCAATGGTCCTGTCTTTGTTGGCCTGAAGGGCGGCTATGCCCTAGCACGCCGCGTTATTCGCAGGAAGTGAGAACTGGGGCGGGGTCAGATTCTTTCAAGGATCAGAGGCGTTTCGGGCACGGCGCTCGTCGAAATCGAATAGGCTGCCTGAACCGCCCGGATCGCTTGCTGGGCTTCGTCCCGAGATCGCGCATGGACCTTGCCCAACGGATCGCCGGCTGACACAACCGTCCCTAAGGCGGTCAAATCCGACAGTCCCACAGAGGGATCTATCGTGTCACTGGCAACCCGGCGTCCACCGCCCAACTCGATGACCGCAAGCCCCAAATCCCGGGTCGCAATCCCCGCTACGGTTCCGGAGGCTGGGGCGGGGATGTCTTGCACAACGGACGCGCCCGGAAGGTACGTTCCCGAATTCTCAACAAAGTCCGCAGGACCGCCGAGGGCCGCAATCATCCGTGCAAAAACCTCCAGCGCTCGCCCGCCATTCAATGCGGTGGTGGCCTTTTCCAAACCTGCTTCTCGCGCAGGGGCGAGACCGCTTGAGACCAGCATTTCGGCCGCGAGGTCGAGGACGAGTGTCCGAAGGCGCGGCGAAGCATCTTCGCCCTTAAAGACGTCCAGCGCAGCCGTCACTTCCAACGCGTTACCGGCTGCTGACGCGAGCGGTTGATCCATATCGGTAATCAGGGCTGTGCAGGCGAGCCCGGCGACGCGCGCCGTTTCAGTCAAAGAGCTTGCAAGCTCTCTTGCTGCGCCAATCTCGGTCATGAACGCCCCGTTGCCGACCTTCACATCCAAAACCAGCGATCCCAAACCCGCTGCAAGCTTTTTGGACAGGATCGAGGCTGTGATCAAAGGTACGCTTTCCACCGTGGCGGTGACGTCCCGGATCGCATAAAGCCGTTTGTCCGCCGGGGCGAGGTCTGCGGTCTGTCCAATGATCGCGCACCCGACGTCGGCAACCGTTTTGCGAAACTGATCCGCAGAGGGTTGTGAGACATAGCCCGGGATTGCGTCCATCTTGTCGAGTGTGCCGCCGGTATGGCCGAGCCCGCGACCCGAGATCATTGGAACATAGGCACCGCATGCCGCGACAATTGGAGCGAGCATTAACGAGACATTGTCTCCGACCCCGCCTGTCGAGTGCTTGTCCGTAACCGGCCCGTCGAGATCCGACCATTCAAGAACCGTACCCGAGTCCCGGACGGCAAGTGTCAACGCTGCGGCTTCTTCAGGTGGCATACCTTGAAAGTACACGGCCATCGCAAAAGCCGCGGCCTGCGCCTCGCTCGTGGCGCCGGTCGTGACACCTTCCACGAACGTCGCGATCTCGGCCTTGCTCAGCTGCCCACCGTCGCGTTTTTTGCGAATGATTTCAGAAATCAACATGGCTTGACCATAACGCTAGGGCCGCCATTTGTCTTGTCGCCTATACCGCGGTGTCCATCCAGATGGTGACCGGGCCATCATTCACCAACTCGACCGCCATATCGGCACCAAAGCGTCCCGTTTCGACGGGAATGCCTTCGGCGCGCAGGGCTTCTGCGAATGCCAAGTACCGGGTTTCGCCTTCTTCGGGGGCGGCTGCGGTGGAAAATCCGGGGCGATTGCCACGCGAGGTGTCGGCGGCAAGCGTGAACTGACTGACGACTAGAGCGGCGCCGCCAATATCCTTGAGCGACTTGTTCATGCGGCCTGCATCATCGCGGAAAATGCGCAGTTTGGCGATCTTGGTGGCAAGCTTGGCAGGCGCGTCTTCCGGATCGCCGGTCATCGCGCAGACGAGGATCATCAGCCCCGCGTCGATTGCGCCCAAAACCTCGCTATCCACCGTGACGCTCGCCCGGCTCACCCGCTGCACAACAGCCCGCATCAGAGTTCGTCGCGACGAGGCGGATTTGCGCCAGCACGGGATACCGTGACCGCAGCCGCGCGAACGCCCAGGTTCAAAGCCGATGCCAGATCTTCTGCGCTGACAGTCTCCAACGCGGTTTTGGTCAGCACGCCGGCCTCATGCAGGCCAACGGCAAATCCCGCGCTAAAGGTGTCGCCGGCACCGATCGTGTCGACAACATCAACGCGCTGCGCCGGCACGGTGGTTTTGCCGGACGTCGTGTATGCTGACGCGCCTTCAGACCCTTGGGTCAGGCAAACGATTTTCGCGCCTTGCGCCAAAACATGCGCAACGTGGTGTTCGAGTGACCCCGGGCCATAAAGCCACGCCATATCCTCGTCGCTGATCTTCACGATGTCCGCCATGCCAACCATCGCTTCAAGCCTGGCCCGGTAGCCTTGTTCATCTGTCACAAAACCCGGTCTGATATTGGGATCGATCATAGTTACCCGGTGTGGGGCCTCGCGCCGCATCAAGGCTTCATAGACTGCCCCGCAAGGCTCTCCAACCAAGCTGATGCTGCCAAAAAACAGTGCGTCGACTTCAGGGCCGAGATCGGGAAGTTGATCTTCCGACAGCATGCGACCCGCAGTGTTTTCATCAAAGAAAAGATAGGTAGCTTGTCCATTGACAAGCGTCACCATCGCGAGCGTTGTCAGCAAATCCGACCGCACGGCAAAGCCGGTATCGACGCCAGCGTCTTCCAAAGACGTCGCCAGCATCTGACCAAAAAGATCGTTTGAGATGCCGCTGAAAAAGCCGACCGGCGCCCCAAGCCGCCCGGCCGCAATCGCCGTGTTGAACACCGATCCACCGGGATAGGGCGCATAGGCACTTTCACCTTGGGTCGTTTCACGGGGAAGCATGTCAACCAGGGCTTCTCCACAACACAGGATCATCACGCATCTCCTTCTTGGCGTTTTGCCTTTCGCGTAGATTGCGGACGCAAGGTCAAGGCTTTGGTCACTGCCTAGTTCACGAGACCTTCGTTTAAGGCGTAAAGATACCCCAGCCCCGCGGCCACGATGGCGCCTGCTGCAACGGCAAGCGCGATCTTCCAAACCGACCACGGGCGTTCGCCGGTTACTTGGCCCGTGCGGCCATTGACGATGATCCGATAGCTTTCGCCTCGGTATTTATAGGCGGCGATCCAGATCGGCAGCAGGATGTGCTTGAAAGTGATGTCCGAGACATCCGTCTCGATCGAAGAAATTCGCTGGGCATCGCCACCGATATCGAACCGCACATCGCGCTCAATGACCCGGTCCATATATTCCCGCGCCTGTACGAACCCTTCCCGCAATTCCACCGTATAGGCCTCGGCGCGAAACCCGGCGAGGTAATCCGGGCGATAGGGCTCCAGCGCAGAAAGGTCCCATGTGGCAAATGCACCGCGAATTTTCACGGGAAGCGAGGTCGATGCGATCACCAGTACATCATCAAAGAACCGCGCAACGCGCCCCGATTTCGGGGACCATCGGATTTTGCGCACCGTCCGCGTTTGGCGCTTGCCATTCACCGTGACCGTTTGCGTTTCGGAATATGCCGTGCCCCGCTGGCCGCGATAGCTTGATCTGGTCTGTGCGTCGAATGTCCAAAATGGCATGTAGATGCCCGACATCTTGCGCCCTTTCCGGGCGTATTCCTGCAATCCGTTGGGGGCGAACCACAAGCTTCCCAGCCAGTCTCCAACCGCGCCGCGGGCCTCGGTCTCGGTCAGGCCAAAGGGCAGGACACCGCGCGGTTTGATTTGCCGGTTGGACCCGGTGCCCGTGACGAAGGGCGTCGCGCAATAGGGGCATTCCTTGGCGTGGACGCTTTCGTCGAACTCGACCTCTGCGCCGCAGCTGTTGCAGTGCATGACGCGTGTCTCTTCGATTTCGGCAGTCGGCAACGCCGCGGCAATAGCGCTTTCGAAATCTAGCTCTTTGAGCGCGCTCCACGGACCCTCATGGCCCTCGATTTGCTCGGTGTGGCCACAATGGTCGCAATGCAACTCGCCCTTGGTAGGGTCAAAACGAAGGTCCGACCCGCAAGAGGGGCAGGGAAAGCGCGTTTCAGATTGAACGGCAACTGGGTCCATGTAGCGACGCCTTCGGCGAGAGTATTTTCAAAACAAAGAAGATCAGGCGCCCGGAGGCGGTGGTGGCGGCATCACGGTAAAGAGCTGAGCGAGCTCGGTGACGTCCTCGGCCTTCGCCCAACCGTCTTGGCCCGGTGTCCAAACGAATGTTGCACGTGTCAGGCTGCCGTCGCTGGCCATGCGTCCCATGTCGGCGCGCGAAAACGGGCCTTTGGTCTGACCGTTTTCGGTGATGTGCCAGACATGCTCAACCGGGGGCGGCGGCGGAGGTGCAGCGGCAGCCGGGGCCGATGGCGCGCTGCCCCATGGGCCCGCGTTGGCCATCTGTGCTCCCATCGCCATACCGGCGCCCATGCCCATCCCCATGCCCATTCCAGAACCGGCACCGCTGTCTGGGTTTTGTATCGCTTCGGCTGCTGCGAACTGCGTGTAGCGGTTCAGATCGCCCACCACACCCATCGACGTGCGTTTGTCGAGCGCTTGCTCAACCGCCGGGGGAAGTGAGATGTTTTCGATATAAAGCTCAGGCAACGTCAGCCCATATGCCGCGATCGGGCCACTGATCTCGTTGGCAAGCATCTTGCCCAAGTCCGCGGTGTTTGCAGCCATGTCGAGCACGGGAATGCCTGACCCCGCGATGATGCGACTGAATTCCTGAACGATGATGTTGCGGATCTGAAAGCTGATCTCGTCCATCGTGAATTCACCGTCTGTGCCGACGATTTCAGTTAGGAAAAGACCCGGATCGGTGACGCGGATTGTGTATGTGCCAAAGGCGCGAATACGCGTCGGCCCAAACTCCGGGTCGCGGAGCATGATCGGGTTTTTCGTGCCCCATTTGAGGTCGGTGAACCGCGTTGTGTTGACGAAATAGATTTCGGATTTGAACGGCGATTTGAACCCATGATCCCAGTGCTGAAGCGTGGTCATGATGGGCATGTTGTTGGTCTCAAGCATATAGAGACCGGGGGTGAAGACATCCGCCAACTGCCCTTCATGGACGAAGACCGCCGATTGTCCTTCGCGCACGGTGAGCTTGGCGCCGTATTTGATCTCGTGCCCATGGCGTTCAAACCGCCAGACGATCGTATCTCGCGTGTCGTCGGTCCAGTGAATGACGTCGATAAATTCGCCGCTCAGAAAATCGAAAATACCCATGTAAATCTCCCAGTCAGGCTTCAGGCGGGTCGCCGATAAGTTCTCGGGCCAGATCGGTCACAATCGGATCGGCCTCGGTCAAGGTCATGCCCGGTCTTAGGCGGGCATCGTAAAGCATGCGCAACATGAATTCATCCTGTGTCGTCAGGAGCGCAAACTCCTCGTCGTCATTAAAGATTGACGGGCGCGCGAGTGGGCTGTCATTGGCCAAGCCCAACCCTTGCGCGACTTCCTCGTGAATGCAGGATAGGCGAAACAGATCAGGATGCTCGGCCCGGATAATCGCCACGGCCTTTGTATAGACGCCCAAATTGTCGGGATCGAGCGCGAGGACAAGGCAGTAGCTGGAGCGCGGCAGATTGACGACCGTATCCACTGCGGTACGTGAAATCCCTGGTATCAACTGACGCAATCTGGGCTCGATTGCGCGGCGTTCGTCTTCGTAGAGGATCAAGACGTGGAAATTACCACCCGAACTGACGGCGCGCACGGGATGCCCCGATACGCGCGCCAAGCGGTCGGCATAAGCTGCGATATCGCCGCGATCTTTTGAGACGATGCTGGCAGGGACCAGTGCGCCAAACTCTGCCTGAAGTTTGACGGGGCTTTCCCAACGGTGCAGTGGGCTTGCCGTTGCACGTTGCTCAAGTCGCCCATTGACCGTGCGGTACTCTTCAAAAAAGGCGATCTGGCGAAAGTTGTCCGCCAGTTGCCGGTCATTGAACGGCGTGTCTGGGCCACCACCATCGGTGCGCAGCAACCCTTGCACCAGCAGGCTGGACTGGACGCCTGCGTAATACTCTTCCAGCGCGACGCTTTCTGCTGATCGAGCGGGAGGTGTGCTGGCGGCGGGCGGCACACCCGTATCCGCCACCTGCATTTGTTCGCAAGCCATCAGGCCCAAAAGCGCCAATCCGAGAAGCAGATGGAGGCGTCCGCCCATAGAAAATCAGCTTTCTGGCAGGCTCGACCCGGTCGTAACACCCGCCTTGTCACCGCGCGCTTTGGCGGCAGAAAGCGTCTCTTTCAACTCTGCTTCCATCGTTTGCAGTTCGGCCTCCGCTGCGGCGCGTTTGGCTTTGCCTTCGTCGGCAATCTGAAGGCTTTCTTCGATGGTCGCGATCAGGTTGGCGTTGGCAGCTTTGACGGCCTCAATGTCGAACACGCCGCGTTCCATTTCCTGGCGGACCGTGCGATTGGCATCTCTGAGGTTTTCTGCATTCGCTGTCAGCAGTTCATTTGTCAGATCACTGGCCTCTTTCACGGCAGACGCTGCCTCGCTCGAGCGCTGGATCGTTACCGCCTGAGCAAGCTGCGTTTCCCACAACGGGACCGTGTTCACGAGGGTCGAGTTGATCTTGGTCACCAAGGATTTGTCGTTTTCCTGGACCAGTCGGATTGATGGCAGGCTTTGCATGGTAACCTGTCGGGTGAGTTTCAGGTCATGCACGCGCCGCTCAAGATCGTCTCGCGCAGCCCGAAGATCGCGCAATTCCTGCGCTTTGAGCACTTGATCTGCCTCGGGTGCTGCCGCGACCTCTTCCTCTCTGGCTGGGATCTCAGTGCCATCCAATGTCGCGAGCTTGGCTTCACCCGCAGCGATGTAGAGCCCAAGTTCATCGTAGAACCCGAGCGTCTTGTCATAGAGCATATCAAGCGACTTGATGTCTTTGAGAAGCGTATGTTCGTGCTCAAGAAGGTTGTCCGTGATGTTGTCGATCTGGCTCTGAACCTCTTCAAATTTTGCAGTGAACTTGGCCATGGGCGCTGCGCGGCCCAAAAGCCGCTCCCACCAGGATTGCTTGCGGCGCACGTCCAGTTCATCGGTTGAAAAACCACGGAGCGTCGTGACGATCTCGCGTAGTGAGTCACCGGCAGGCCCCACGTCCTTGTTGCGCACATCCGCCAGCATCGTCTGGCTGATTTCCTGCAATTCTGCCTGCGCAGCAGAACCGAAGGACACGATGGAGTTCGTGTTTGCCATGTCGAGTTCGGCAACGCGTCGCTCGATCTCGGCCTTTTGGGCAGGATCAGCCTGTTCCAGCGGTACGATTTCCGTGCTGGGCTCAGGAAGAGTGATCTCGGCCACTTCCTTAACGATCACTTCCGCTTGTTCGGCTTTCTGCCGCACCGTCTCAGACATCCAATCTCTCCGTTTTTAATTCTTCTAGTCAATCAAACCGGTCCGAACGCCCTCGCGCTCCAACCGCTCACGCAACACTTCAATTTCCACATCAAGCCCTGACTTGTCGTCGATCAAGAGCTTTTCTGTGCGTTCA
>Ga0064014_10107_pt1 | contig 35294 bp, 31 predicted proteins | sample CrowatWCoCulture_2_FD_61584 | JGI IMG/M metagenome (GOLD analysis project Ga0064014, IMG submission 61584) | Marine cyanobacteria communities from the University of California, Santa Cruz, USA, analyzing cyanobacterial DNA methylation -... | ecosystem: Host-associated > Microbial > Bacteria >...
GTGGCGATAAAGAACGCACCCAACATGGTTCCGCCCGCCAGCAGATGCAGGGAGAGCGGTGTGTAGAGATCGGGGTTGCTACCAAAAGCCAGGCTCATCACGATCAGACCGCCAAGAAACCCAGCCGGAATATGCCAGGTGATAATGCGCAGGCCGATGAGCAGCAGACCTCCAGCGAGGAACGCTGCATTGACCCATTCCCAGCCCTTCGCGATACACCTTCACCAAACGTTCGGGTGGTTGAGCACCTCGGCCGCGGTATGGGTGGTGATCTTGTGTTTGTATTCATCAAGAGGGCGTTGCCATGGTCCAGCCGTCAACCGCTGTTTGCTGGCCGGAGGCAATGGTCGCCAGGGTCTCACCAAAGCCCGGTGCACCGTCCCAGAGCATGGCGGGTTCCGCCCAGTTGGTTGTCATGGCCACCGGAAATGAGACCAGAACCAGGGCGTAGCCCACCATGGCAGGGTTGAAACGGATTTGAGCCCAGCCCGCCATACAGCTGCTTGGCAACAACGATGGCTGAAATCACCGCGACGGCTGAGACCCACCAGGGCGCAAACTGAGGCAGTGACAGGCCCAGCAGAAGGCCGGTGACGGCGGCGGTGTTGTCTTTGATAAAGAATGCGACTGGCTTCTTTCTGAGCTTGAGCAGGGCAGCTTCGGAGGCAATGGCAACGGCGATACAGAAGACCACATTGATCAGGTTGCCCCAGCCAAAAAACAGCGTCTGGGCCAAGAGGCCAGGCAAGGCCGCAATAAGTACCCACAACATCACGCGGGACGTTGGCCGGGCACTGTGTGCGTGTGGCGATGACTGCTGAACGAATGCCATGGATGTGGTGCCTGATCTCGGTTAGTGGGTTGGCTGGGATTCAGCTGAACTGGCGGCCAGCTTCTCTCTGGCCTTCAGACAGCGCCTCTTCAGCCCGTTGTACCCGGTCGTGGTTCTTGGCCACGGCCCGCTCCAGCTTTTCTACGTTGTCTGCCTGCTGGGCTTTGGCGTCATCCAGCATGCCCTGCATGGTGTCCAGTTTTGACTGAGCCTGGCTCAGCTGCTTTTCGAGGGCCTCAATATCCGGTTTTTGCTCTGCAGGCGGGGCACTGGGGGCCGGCTGCGCACTGGCGGCAGGTGGCTGAGATGCCTCGGCCTTTGCTTTCTTGCGGGCCAGGGCCTGTTCAACCAGGGCTGACTTGGCGGCCCGCTCATCGACGGCCTCGCCCTCGTCTGCAGCTTTTTCCGCTTCGGCCTGCTTCTTCGCCGCCGCGTCGGCAGCTGCCTTCGCGCGCTCCTTGCGCCTGAGCTCTTTCTCCTGCTGCTCACGCTCAAGGCGGGCCTGGCGGGCCTCGAACCGTTCGCGGGCCCGGTCTGCCTTCAACTGCTCGGCCTGCTGTGCACGGATCTCGCCCTTGGCGAATCGATAGTACTGAACCAGTGGAATGGAACTCGGGCACACGTAGGAACAGGCCCGCATTCAATACAGTCAAACAGGTTCAGGTGCTCCGCCTTTTCAAATTCGGTGGCCTTGGCGTGCCAGAACAGCTGTTGTGGCAATAGTTCCATGGGGCAGGCTTCGGCGCACTGTCCACAGCGAATGCAGGGCTGCTCCGGTGGTGGTGCCGGCAATTCAGCGGCCGTCGCGGCGATCACGCAGTTGGTGGTCTTGATCACCGGTACGGCTTCCGTTGTCAGCGTGTAGCCCATCATGGGGCCGCCAAGACCAGACGGCTGACGGCGTCCTGGTTAACGCCGGCCTGCTCCAGCAGATGCTCAATCGGCGTGCCAATAAGAGCTTCGAAATTGCCCGGTTCCCGTACGGCTTCCCCGGTGATGGTAACCACACGGGAAATAAGCGGAGTTCCCTCTAAGACCGCCTGTGCCACGGCCACGGCAGTGCCGATGTTCTGGCACATCACGCCGATATCGGCCGGAATGCCCCCGCTGGGTACTTCCATGCCGGTCAGTATCTGGATCAGCTGTTTCTCGCCACCTGAGGGGTACTTGGTCGGCACAACGGCTATTTCGGTCTGGGTGCCTTCGGTGGCTTTTCGAAGTGCGGCAATGGCCTCGGGTTTATTATCCTCAATCCCGATCACGCAACGTTCGGGGCGCAGAATCCAGGCCATGATTTTCAGGCCGGCAACCACCTCGTCGGCCTTTTCCCGCATGGTCATGTCGTCAGCGGTGATGTAAGGCTCGCATTCCGCACCGTTGAGGATGAGCGTGCTTACCTTGCGGTCCCGGGGTGGCCGGAGTTTGATGTTGGTGGGAAAGCCGGCACCACCCATGCCGGAGATACCGGCGTCACGGATGATATGCAGAACCTGATCCCGCTCCAGCGAACGGTAGTCCTTCACGGGATTACGCTGGCACCACTGGTCTTCGCCATCCGGTTTCAGGGTGATGCACCGGTCTGCCATGCCTGAAGGGTGGGGAACCGGGAAGTCGGCAACGCTCTCGATCACGCCGGATGTCGGCGCATGAACGGGAACACCCATGCCCGTTTTCACATCGGCAAGTTTCTGTCCCTTCAATACCCGTTCACCCACCTCAACAATGGCTTCGGCGGGGTCACCGATGTGTTGCTGAAGTGGCAGCACCAGGTAGTCCGGCACGCCGGCGTTGCGAATCGGGCGCGCTGTGGAAATGTCTTTGTGTTCCGGGGGATGAATGCCGCCGGAGAAGTCCCAGAGTTGAGTCATCAGGCGCTGGCTCCCTGGCGATCGGTGGCAATGAGTCCGGATTTGGGCGGTGTCCAGGTCCAGGTGCGAATATCCGGTTCCACTGTCACCATGTCGATGCAATCCACCGGGCAGGGATCAACGCACAGATCACAGCCGGTGCATTCGCTCTCAATCACCGTGTGCATGTGTTTGGCGGCGCCGAGAATGGCATCCACGGGGCAGGCCTGGATGCACTTGGTGCAACCGATACACTCGTCTTCGCGAATCACCGCAAACCGTTTGACATGCTCAACGCCATGCTCGGCATCTAATGGTTCCGGCTCCACATCCAGAAGGTCTGCCAGCGCCTTGATAGTGGACTCGCCACCTGGCGGACACTTGTTGATGGGGCCACCTTCGGCAATGGATTCGGCATAGGGCCGACAGCCGGGATAGCCGCACTGGCCGCACTGGGTCTGGGGTAGAAGGGCATCGATCTGGTCGACCAGGGGGTTGACTTCCACCTTGAATCGTTCGGCGGCAAATCCGAGCAGGCCGCCGAAAACAACGGCAAGGGCCAGAAGAACCACAACGGCAACAAGAACGCTTGTCCACATAACCTGTTACTCCTAATCCTGCCAGCCGGTCAAACGCTGACCAGGCCGCCAAAGCCCAGGAAAGCCAGAGCCATCAGCCCGGCCGTAACCAGACCGATGGCAGCACCGCGAAAGGCAACTGGCACGTCGGCCACGGCGATGCGCTCACGCATGGCCGCGAACAGCACCAGAACCATGGAAAAGCCCGCTGCTGCGCCAAATCCATACAGAACCGACTCAACAAAGTTGTTGTTCTTGTTGATGTTCAGAAGGGCAACGCCGAGCACCGCGCAGTTCGTGGTGATCAGCGGAAGGAAAATACCCAGCACCCGATAAAGCAACGGGCTTGTCTTGCGAACCACCATCTCGGTGAACTGGACCACCACGGCAATCACCAGAATGAACGTGATGGTTCTCAGAAACGCCAGATCCAGCGGTTCAAGCAGGTAAGTGTAGGCAAGGTAGCTGCACACCGATGCCAGGGTCAGCACGAACGTGGTAGCCAGGGACATACCCATGGCCGTTTCCAGCTTGCCGGATACGCCCATGAACGGGCACAGGCCCAGGAACTGAACCAGTACAAAATTGTTCACCAGAATGGTGCTGACCAGAATCAGCAGATATTCGGTCATTTACCTTGCTCCCTTGGACCCCTGCCAGCGTTGCCCGGCCGCCCTTACATAATCCGCATGCCGGGGGTGGCGCCGGAATCCGGGGACAGGATAAAGATATCCTTGCCACCGGGGCCTGCTGCCAGAACCATGCCCTCGGACATCCCGAACTTCATTTTCCGCGGTTTGAGGTTGGCCACCATGACAGTCAGGCGCCCCTCGAGATCTTCCGGCCTGTAAGCAGACTTGATACCAGCAAACACGTTGCGGTCGCCGTGCCCCACGTCAAGGGTAAGGCGAAGAAGTTTGTCGGCACCTTCCACGTGCTCGGCTTTGACAATTTTAACGACGCGAAGATCCACTTTCGCGAAATCGCCAAATTCTATTTCATCCGCGATGGGCTCAAGATTGGAAGCAGGTGCCGGTTTGCCGGTCGCTGCAGGCAACTCTTCCTTGGAGGCATCCAGCATTTTCTCGATCTGGGCCATGTCGACACGGTTCATCAACGGCTTGAACTTGTTGATGCCATGGTTCTCGAGGCGTTCTGCGCGTTTGTTCCAGTCCAGCGGCGCATTCAGGAACGCCTCGGAGGCCTTGGCGGTTTCCGGTAGTACCGGTGCCAGGTAGGTCATCAGCAGGTGGAACATGTTGATGGCGTTGGTGCAGATAGCCTGCAGATTTTCATCCTGGCCTTCCTGCTTGGCGATCACCCAGGGCTGCTCGTCATTGACGTACTGGTTGGCAATGTCGGCGAGTTCCATGATCCGGCGCATCGCGCGGCCGAATTCGCGGGCCTCATAGAATTCCTCGATTTCCTGGCCGGCTTCGATGAATTCCTTCAGTTTGGCATGTTCGGTGACCTGACCAAGCTGACCGTCGAAACGCTTGGTGATGAAGCCGGCACTGCGGCTGGCGATGTTCACCACCTTGCCCACCAGGTCCGAATTAACCCGGGCGGAAAAGTCCTCCAGGTTCAAGTCCATGTCATCCACGCTGCCGGTCAGCTTGGCGGCAAAGTAGTAGCGCAGGTATTCCGGGTTCAGATGGTCCAGGTAGGTGCGGGCCATGATAAACGTACCGCGGGACTTGGACATCTTCTTGCCGTTGACGGTTACAAAGCCGTGGGCCCAGACGGCCGTCGGCGTGCGGAAGCCGGCATCGTGAAGCATGGAAGGCCAGAACAGCGCGTGGAAGTTGATGATGTCCTTGCCGATGAAATGGTAGACCTCGGCCTCGGAATCCGCTTTCCAGAAGTGCTCGAAATCGATGCCTTCACGGTTGCACAGGTTCTTGAAACTGGCCAGGTAGCCGATCGGCGCGTCCAGCCACACGTAGAAGTACTTGCCGGGAGCGTCCGGAATTTCGAAACCGAAGTAGGGGGCATCACGGCTGATGTCCCATTCCTGGAGGCCTGCGTCCAGCCATTCCGCCAGCTTGTTGGCGACCTGGGGCTGCAGCGTGCCGCTGCGGGTCCACTTGGCGAGAAAGTCATGGAAATCCGGCAGCTTGAAGAAATAGTGCTCGGACTCTTTCTCGATAGGCGTGGCGCCGGAGACCGCCGAGCGCGGGTTGATCAGCTCGGCAGGTGTGTAGGTGGCGCCACAGGCCTCGCAGTTATCACCGTACTGGTCCTCGGTCTTGCACTTCGGGCAGGTGCCCTTGATGAACCGGTCCGCCAGGAACATGTTCTTTTCCGGGTCGTAGGACTGGGTGATCTTGCGCGTGGCAATGTGCCCGTTTTCCTGCAACTGACGGTAGATGTACTCCGAGAACTGGCGGTTCTCTTCGGAATGCGTGGTGTAATAGTTGTCAAAGCGGATGTGGAACCCGGCGAAATCTTCCTGGTGCTCCTCACGGATCCGGTCGATCAGCTGCTCGGACGTAATACCCTCCCGCTCGGCGCGGAGCATAATGGCGGTGCCATGGGCATCGTCGGCGCAAACGTAGAAACAATTCTGGCCCCGCATCTTCTGGTAGCGTACCCAGATATCGGTCTGAATGTATTCCAGCAGGTGCCCGAGATGGATAGGGCCGTTGGCGTACGGCAGGGCGCTGGTAACCAGAATATCGCGCTGTTGCTTGCTCGCTTGCGTCATGGTGATGTCCGAACCTTATGTTGACACGGGTTGGAAAGACAAAACGGGGACTGGCGGCTGTCTGGATTGATTGCCCCAGGTAAAGACCCCATATGGTCAGAAACGGGCACAGATGATACCTTCCGAGCAGATAATTTTCACCCGAATCACCTGTTTCCGTGCTTAAAATCGAGCATGAGCTTATTCCGGAGAACCCGATGACACAGATTTCAGAGCAGGCCCTGCAAACAGCGGTTCGCCAATACCGTGACCCGTACCTGAACAAGGACCTCTACGAACTGGGTGCCGTTAAATCCCTGAATGCCGATGAGAACGGAAACGTCACCCTCATGGTCGAGCTGCCATACCCCTCGAAAGGCATCGCCGGCGCCCTGAAACAGCTGGTGGGCAACGCCCTGGAAGACGTCGACGGGGTAGAAAATGTGGACGTCCACGTAGGCCAGAAAATCCACTCCTACAAAGTCCAGAAAGACCTGCCCTCGGTGCCCGGCGTGAAAAACATCATCGCCGTCGCCTCCGGCAAGGGTGGCGTCGGTAAATCCACCACCGCCGTCAACCTCGCTCTGGCGCTCCAGGCCGAAGGCGCCCGGGTCGGCATCCTCGACGCCGACATCTACGGGCCCAGCATCGGCATGATGCTCGGCGTGCCCGAAGGCAAACGCCCGGACACTCGCGAAAACAAATACTTCGTCCCCATGGACGCTCACGGCCTCCAGGCCAACTCCATGGCCTTCGTCGTCACCGAGAAAACCCCCATGGTCTGGCGCGGCCCCATGGTCAGTGGCGCCGTGATGCAATTGCTCCAGCAGACCCTCTGGAATGAACTCGACTACCTCATCGTCGACATGCCCCCCGGCACCGGCGACATCCAGCTCACCCTGGCCCAGAAAGTCCCGGTAACCGGCGCGGTCATCGTCACCACACCCCAGGACATCGCTTTGCTGGACGGCAAGAAAGGCATCGAAATGTTCCGCAAAGTCGACATCCCCGTGTTGGGCGTTGTCGAAAACATGAGCGTCCACATCTGCAGCAACTGCGGCCACGAAGAGCCCCTCTTCGGCCACGGCGGCGGCGAACGCATTGCCCAGGAATACGACACAACGCTCCTCGGCCAGCTGCCCCTGCACATGACCATCCGCGAACAAACCGATGGCGGCACCCCCTCGGTGATCGCCGAACCGGATTCCGAAGTGGCCCGTCGTTACCGGGATATCGCAAGAAGGGTAGGGGCCGAGCTCTCGACCCGCGAGCGGAACCTCTCCGGTTCGATCTCAAGCGTTTCAGTGACCGAGCACTGATACGCTCAATCTCGCGGAGTTCTTGACCAAGGTAAGTTCGCGGGCATAGGGGCCGTCTTCCAAAAATGTCGAAGGCCAAGGATGGCCTTCGTCAAGCGCACATGGATGTGCTCGTAGCGGTTTTTGGAAGACGGTTCCTATGGCCGCAGCCCGCCAATCTGGAGGTCTGAGACACCAGCCGCGGAACTCGATGTTAGGGCTTCGACAGACCCCAAGGGAACAGGTAAACTACGCCCCAATTTTCCCAGTGGATACGAGACTTCGCCAATGAGCATCAAATCCGACAAGTGGATTCGCCGGATGTCCGAACAACACGGCATGATCGAACCGTTCGAAAGCGGACAGGTTCGTGAAACCGAAAAAGGCCGCGTGATCTCCTACGGCACCTCCAGCTACGGCTACGACGTACGCTGCAGCAACGAATTCAAAATCTTCACCAACGTCCACTCCGCCACCGTGGACCCGAAGAACTTCGACGAAAACAGCTTCGTCAACTACACCGGCGACGTCTGCATCATCCCGCCGAACTCCTTTGCACTGGCCCGCACCGTTGAATACTTCCGCATCCCGCGAAGCGTTCTGACCATCTGCCTGGGCAAGTCCACCTACGCTCGTTGCGGCATCATCGTCAACGTCACCCCGCTGGAGCCGGAATGGGAAGGCCAGGTTACCCTGGAATTCTCCAATACCACCAACCTGCCGGCGAAAATCTACGCCAACGAAGGCGTCGCCCAGATGCTGTTCTTCGAATCCGACGAGATCTGTGAAACCAGCTACAAAGACCGGGGCGGCAAATATCTTGGCCAGACCGGCGTGACCCTGCCCAGGACATGAACGCCAACCAGTTCCTGAAAGCCGTTTCACAACTACAGGGCTGGCGCGAATGCGCCTTCCTGCTCGCTCTGGCTGAGCGCTCATTTCCGAACTATGCCCTGTTTGCTGATGCCATGGGGCTGAAAACCGGTGCCAAAATGCGCCAGCTTCTGGATCTGGCCTGGGGCATGCTCCAGAAAGACGTCGCCGAAACCGCCATTCCCCAGCTGCTTGCGAAACTCGAGACCCTGTCGCCGGACGTGGAAGCCTATGACGCCTATGGCGTTTATCCGGCCTTCGACTTCTGTCAGCTTCTCGAGCAGGCCCTGTTGAACCGCCTGAACCCGGCCAAACACCGCGCTACCGATGCCTCGCAAATGGCCACCGGGACCGTGATGAATTTTATTGAGCTGTCCGAAGGGGAAGACCTGGAGGAAGACGAACTCGTTCGTCTGCTCGATCAGCATCCCTTGATGAAGGAAGACAAAACCTTTCAGCGAGACCTGATCCTGGCGCTGAAACGCCAACGAACGCCAACCGATCAGTTCGTGGCCCGGCTTCGGGAAGACGCAGCCAACGAGGGCGTCAGTAACCTGGGTATCTCGCTCGGCGAATAAACGCCGGGTGAAGGAGCAAGCTACACTTCCGGTATTACCCGATATTTTCAGATTAGGTCAGATGGATTTTACCCCATGAAACTCTCTGCTTTTGGTCGCAAGTTCAACGCCGATGCCGGCATCACGTCTCTGATGGATGACCTGGGTAATGCCATGGCATCCGGCGACGACATGATCATGATGGGTGGCGGGAATCCGGGGCACATTCCCGAGATCCAGCAGAGAGTTCAGGAAATTCTGGCGGACATGAGCCGTAACGAGGGCGATGTGCGTCGCCTGGTCGGCATCTACGATCCGCCCCAGGGCGAAAAGCAGTTTATCGCCTCGCTCGCCGAACTGCTCAACCGGGAATATGGTTGGGGCCTGAAGCCCGAGAACATCGCGCTGACCAATGGCAGCCAAGCGGCCTTCTTCATGCTGTTCAACATGTTTGGCGGCGATTATGGTGAAGGTCACCGCAAGCACATCCTGTTGCCCCTGGCGCCCGAGTACATCGGCTACGCCGACGCCGGCATCGAACCGGGCCTGTTCCATGCGGTCCAGCCGGACATCTCGTTCACCGATGCCCACGAATTCAAGTACCGGGTGGATTTTGATGCCGTTGAGGTTACCGGCGAGACCGGGGCCATCTGTGTGTCGCGGCCCACCAATCCGACCGGTAACGTCGTTACTGACGAAGAGCTTGCGCGGCTTGAAGAGCTTGCCCGACAACACGATATACCACTGATTGTCGACGGCGCCTATGGCACCCCGTTTCCCAGCCTGCTGTTCGTCGATGCGACGCCCACCTGGAACGACCAGATCATCCTCTGCCTGAGCCTGTCCAAGCTTGGTTTGCCGGCAGCGCGGACCGGTATCGTGATTGCGGCCGAGCCGGTGATCAAGGCGTTGTCAGCTATAAATGCCATCATGAACCTGGCCACCGGCAGCTTTGGCGCCATGCTGGCGGAGCCTCTGGTGCGCTCCGGTGAAATATTGTCTCTGAGCCGGGATGTGGTTTGCCCTTTCTACAAGGCGAAGATGGAACGGGCGGTGTCTGCTTTCCGGGACGCCATGGGGGAGGACAGTTGCCGCTGGTATGTCCACAAGCCCGAGGGTGCCATGTTCCTGTGGCTCTGGTTTCCGGATCTGCCGATTACCAGCCTGGAGTTGTACCAGCGGTTGAAGAGCCGGGGTGTCCTGGTGGTTTCCGGTCATTATTTCTTCCCGGGGCTGCCGGAGGATGGCTGGAAGCACCGGCACGAATGCCTGCGCGTGACCTATTCCCAGGACGACGACCGGGTTGCCGAGGGTCTGCGGATCATCGCTGACGAGGTCAAGGCCGTCTGGCGGGAGGCCGGGCGCAGCCTCTAGCGTTCGAACTCCGCTTCCTTGAGTTTCAGCTCGTAGGTGCTGCCATCAGGCTCTACCTGTCTGAGGCGCACGAGCAGGAAATTCTGTTCCGGTGAGAACCACATCAGGGTCTGGCGTTTTGAGTCCTCGCGAACCTTCTCTGCCTTGAGTGTGGCCCTCTGCTGACTGCCGGTGTTCATTTTCCCGCCATTGATTACTGCGAAACGGTCGGTGTCTATGGAGTCGCCATCAAGCACCCGATAGGTCATCTCGCGCTTGCCGGCCTTGATGTCCTGGTGCAGTTGAAGCTGATACCCCAGCGGGTCCAGCAGCCCTCTTCCAGCTCTATCTCAAAGGGTTTTCCCTTGTGCTCCCCGGTCGCAGTGCCTTCGGACCAGTCAAAGTCGATGGAGTTTTTCCGGTCACTGACCAGGAAGCCAGACAGGCGGTAGCGATATCGCATGGGTATCACTTGCCCGTCCTCCCAGCGAAAAATCAGGGATTCATCGATACTGACGATAAAGGAGTCCACATCCGTGCGGTACAGCCAGACGTCGTTGCCCTGGGAGGTGAGTGTGCGCTTTGCGGTACCATTGAGGGAGAGGCCCTTTTCCATGGCCGCGGTGTAGCTGGCCTCAAAAGGAACCAGCTCGGTCTCGGTCTGAGCGAGCAGAGTGACCGGCCCGGCGAGAATGCCGAGGCAGGTCAGCAAGGCCGCGCCACCTATTCTGGTGAGTCGTCGTGAAAGCATCCTGTTAAACCCGAACAATTACCGTCATCAGTGGCGACAGTGTAGCTGCTCGGGGAGGCTGGGGGGATGACAATTCGTTCAGGCGGTTGATCAGGTCTCGGGGAGGCGCATCGGGACGTTCAGCGGCTCACCGTCGAACATCACGTAATCACTGCCCAACTGAATCCGACCCTCGCAGAACCAGCGCACAACGATAGGGTAAAGGATATGTTCCTTGGCCTGTACCTTCTCTGCGAGGCTCTCAGGAGTATCATCCGAAGCAATGGACACTTCGGCCTGGGCAATAACCGGTCCGCCATCCAACTGCTCGGTAACGAAGTGGATTGAAACGCCGTGAACCTTATCGCCGGCTTCCAGGGCCCGGCGGTGGGTGTTCAGACCGGTGTACTTCGGCAGCAGTGACGGATGTATGTTCAGCATCTTGCCCCGGAAAGCCCGGACAAAATCCGTGGTCAGGATTCTCATGAAGCCTGCCAACACGATCAACTCCGGATTGTAGCGGAGTATTTCCGCCATCAGGGAGGCATCAAATTCTTCCCGGGATTCGAAGTTCTTGTGGTTTACCACAAAGGTTTCGATATTGGCCTGGGCCGCACGTTCCAGGGCAAAAGCACCTGGCTGGTTGCAGCCGACAGCAACGATCTGCCCGGGGAAGTCCCGCTCACGACTGGCTTCGATCAATGCCTGTAGATTGGTACCGCTTCCGGACGCGAGCACCAGGATTTTCGGCAACGGGGTCTGATCTGCCTTCATGCCGACAGCAGCCCCGGCGCATAGCGAACGCAGGCATCTGCCCCTTCGTTATCTGCGCGTTCGATCAGGCCTACTTGCCAGGCGTGCTCGCCCAGTGCTTTCAGGGTATCCAGAGCCAGCTCTTTCTGATTGGCGGGCACACAGACAATCATGCCGATACCGCAGTTGAAGGTGCGGTACATCTCTTCACTGGCAACGCCGCCGTTGTCCTTCAGCCACTGGAATACCGGGGGCAATGACCAGCTGTCGGTATCAATGGCCGCAATGGTGCCGCTCGGCAGGACCCTGGGAATGTTTTCCGGCAGGCCACCACCGGTGATGTGGGAAAGTGCCCGGACGTCCACTTCGCGAATCAGTTGCAGAAGGTTCTTCACATAGATTCGGGTCGGTGCCATCAGGGCATTGGCCAGGGTGGTGTCGCCCATTGGCTGGTCGAGGTCGGCGTTGCTGACTTCCAGAATTTTCCGGATCAGGGAGTAGCCGTTGGAGTGGGGGCCGGAGGAGCCCAGGGCTATCAGTACGTCTCCGGACTGAACCCGGCCGCCGTCAATAATCTCGCTGCGCTCGGCAACGCCCACGCAGAAGCCTGCCAGGTCGTAGTCGTCGCCTTCGTACATGCCCGGCATTTCGGCGGTTTCACCACCTACCAGCGCACAGCCAGCCTGTTCGCAGCCTTTGCCGATCCCGGCAACGACCTGGGTGGCAACATCCACATTCAGCTTGCCGGTCGCGTAGTAGTCCAGGAAGAAAAGCGGCTCAGCACCGCCGACCACCAGATCGTTCACGCACATGGCGACCAGATCAATGCCGATGGTGTCGTGCTTGTCCAGCTGCATGGCCAATCTGAGCTTGGTGCCCACACCGTCGGTACCGGAAACCAGAACCGGCTCGTTGTATCCGGCGGGAATCGAGACCATGGCGCCGAAGCCGCCGAGACCGCCCAGGACCTCCGGGCGACGGGTGCGCGCTGCGGTGTCCTTGATTCGGCTGACGAGTTCATTGCCTGCATCGATATCGACGCCAGCATCGCGGTAGGTCAGGGAGGGCTTCTGTTCGCTCATGGTGTTCTTAACCGTTGGCCAGTGGGTCAGGCGGCGGATTTTAACAGGTGCGGTGTGGTGCTCCAAATGTATATTGCTTTTCCGAAATCCGGGCCCGCTACTCACGCCCTGGGGCATGGTGTATCCTATGCGCCATTCATGCGAATTGCAGGGTGTTTCATGTCAGTATCAGGACAAAAGCCGGCACACAGGTCTGTATCCCGGGCGTGGTTCTTTGCGCTGTTTGCCTTTCTGCTGGTCGGGTTTTCCGCCCAGGCAACCGCAGTGACCGTTTCCGGTCTTTATTCAGCCAAAGTACCGGTGGAAGGATCGTCGCCGGGCCAGCTGGCCCAGGGGTATGCGGATGGCCTGAGCCAGGTGCTGGTCAGGGTTTCCGGTACGCGCGACGTGCTGGCGATGGAGGGTGTTGAAACACTGCTGTCCGATGCCGAGTCGTTACTGCTTTCCTATCAGGTTGCCCGGGATGAATCTGGCCAGAGTGTTCTGAGCATGTCCTTCGGAGCGGTCGGAGTGAACCGCGCGCTGGCCTCGATCGATGCACCGGTGTGGGGTGCCAACAGACCCCTCACGCTGGCCTGGATTGCTGCCGAGGATCGGGGTTCTCGAACACTTGTGACCCGCTCTGACGCAGGCGCTGCGCAGGAAAACGCTGCAAGCTGGCGGGCTGCGTTCGATGAGGCTGCCAGGAAGCGGGGCTTGCCGGTGGCGCTGCCGCCGGCGGATTTCGCCGCAGACCGGGAGTTGTTGTCGGATATCTGGGGGCAGTTTATTGGCCGGGTGAAGTCCGCCTCCGAGGATCTGGACCATGATGTGTTAGCCCTGGTACGGGTCAGCCGTGCTGGCGGGCAATGGCGTGCCGGTTGGGTGTTCGATGGTATGGCCATGAATGCTGGCGAAGAGTCAGTAACCGCACAGACTCCGGAAGCATTGGCAGAGGCCATGATTAATCGCTGGGCCGAGCTGTACGCCAGCCGATACGCCGTTGCTGCTTCGGAAGTGGGGGATTCCCCGCAAGTGGATATTGTTCTGCGCGGCGTAACCTCACTGGAAGACTACGCCAGAGCCACCAGGGTGCTGGAGGGGCTGACACCGGTTGTCAGTGTCGGCGCTCACCGGGTGCGGGATGAGCAGCTCACCCTGCGTGTGGCATTTTCAGGAGAGCTGGACCAGCTACGGGAGTACATTGCCCTGGATCAGCGGTTTGTCCCTATCGAGTCGGACCTTCCCGCCGAAACGTCGGGTGCCGATGAAAACGCCAGGGGTCAGGTGTCATCGTCTTCAACTAGTGCTGAAAGCGCCCCCGAAAATGAGGAAGCGCAACCGGCCGACGCGGACCAGCAAACATCCGCTGAAGAGCGCGAAGAGGCGTCCCTGTTTACCTATCAGCCGGTGCCCGTGGATGAGGAAGAGGCCAGGGAGGCGTTCGAATCCCTGTACCAGGTTCTGTATTATCGTTGGCAACCGTCTTCTGTCATCGGGAGCGATGGCGGCGAATAAGGTGTAACCGGAGGGAGTCTTTTTGAATTTGCACCGCTGGCGCTGGATTCCCAATGCCCTCACGTTCCTGCGCATTCTCCTGATCGCTCCCTTTGCCGGGGCGCTCCTGGCGGGGGATTATCGCCGGGCGCTGTTGATCTTCTTCCTGGCGGCGGGCACCGACGCGGTTGACGGGTTCCTGGCCCGGCATTTCAATTGGCGCTCCAGGCTTGGGGCCATCGCGGACCCACTGGCCGACAAGGCGCTGCTGATCACCGCCTACCTGATGCTTACACTCACTGCGGTTCTGCCGCTCTGGCTGTTTTTGCTGGTTCTGGGCCGGGATCTGGTTATTGTGGTCGGCGCGCTGGCCTACCACTACACGGTCGGTCGCTACGACATGGAGCCCAGCATTCCGGGCAAGATTAATACCTTCATCCAGATTCTCGTCGCCCTGGCCATTATCGTGTTTCTGGCCGATTTGCCCATGCAGCCCTGGGTGGTGGATGCCGGCATCCTCCTGGTTGCTGTATCCACGGTGTTCAGTGGGGCGCATTATCTGTTCGTTTGGGGCTTGCGTGCCTGGAGGGCTACCCGTTCATGAGTGCTTTCCAGTTGGTACTCGGGGTCAAACTGCGTGATGATGCCCGATTCGACAACTTCCACGGCGACCGGAACACAAATGCCGCCAGGCGCCTTGAAACCGTGTGTTATCAGCCCGATGATGTGCCGGTGGTTGTTCTGTGTGGTGATGCCGATACGGGCAAGAGTCATCTTTTGCAGGCGGTGTGCCACCTGGGAGAAAACCAGGGCAAGACAGCTGTCTGTATCAGCATTGCCGAACTTGAGCCTTTTGGCCCGGATGCTTTGTCGGGGCTTGAGACCCACGACATCGTCTGTCTGGACGACATCGACCGCATCGCCGGTCAGCGGATGTGGGAAGAGGCCATTTTTCATCTCTATAACCGGATACACGACCGTGGCGGCCTTTTGTTGGTAAGTTTGGCCGATTTGCCCGCCAATCTGCCCTTTGAGTTGCCGGATCTGGTTTCCAGGTTCAGCCACGGGCTGATCATCCAGCTGGGTATCTACCGGGATGATGACCGACTGAAGATTCTGATGGCCCGGGCCGAAAAACGGGGTCTGGTGATGGCGGATGATGTGGCTGGCTACATCATGCGCCGGGCACCTCGAAGGCTCGGGGATTTGCTGGGGATTCTGGATATACTGGATGAGAATTCTCTGCAGGCCCAGAGACGGCTCACCATCCCGTTTGTAAAAGAGGTGATGGGCTGGTGACTGTCCTGAGTTCGGCCGGGTTCAAGGTACTACAAAAGAGCGATAACGGGTTCATCAAGGGAGAGACAAAATGAGACGGGTGGTATTCAACCAGAAAGGCGGTGTCGGCAAGTCCAGTATCACGTGCAATCTCGCAGCTGTCAGCGCCGCTCGTGGAAAACGAACGTTGGTCGTGGATCTCGATCCCCAGGGAAACTCTACCCACTATCTGCTGGGCAAGCCGGCCAGCGAGCTCAAGGACACCGTTGCCGATATGCTTGAGCAGACGGTTGCGTTCACCGTGTTCAATCGCCGGCCGGACGAATTCGTCCACGCCTCACCGTTCAAGAACCTGTTTGTGATGCCTTCCAGCCCGGAGCTGGACTTCCTGGAGCGCAAGCTGGAAGCCAAGCACAAGATCTACAAGCTGCGTGAGGCCCTGAAAAAGCTGGGCGAATCCTTCGATGCGATCTATATCGATACAGCGCCCGCGCTCAATTTCTACACCCGCTCCGCACTGATTGCGGCCCAGCGCTGCCTGATACCGTTCGATTGTGACGATTTTTCCCGTCAGGCCCTTTACAATATTCTCAACGAAATCCGCGACCTCCAGGAAGATCACAACGAAGATCTGGTGGTTGAGGGAATTGTTGCCAACCAGTTCCAGCCTCGCGCCAGCCTGCCAAAGCAGCTGGTCAGGGAGCTTATCGAAGAAGGCTTGCCGGTTTTGCCGGTGCGGCTCTCAAGTTCCGTGAAGATGAAAGAATCCCATCAGAGCCGTCAGCCACTGATTCATATGGCGCCCAAGCACCCGTTGACTCGCCAGTACGAAGACCTGTTCCGGGTTCTGCATGGCGAAACCGTGGAGCTTGAGCCGCTCACCGACTGAAGCGAGATTGATATGACCGAATCCGGTGACCCGATCGGGCAGGTGGCGGATTGCCTGCTGAACATAGAGATGGAGTTGCGGCAACTCGGGCTGTGGGAGTCCGAGCCACCACCGGAAGAGGCTTTCCAGAGTGCCCAGCCGTTTTGCATTGATACGCTGGAGTTTACCCAGTGGCTGCAATTTGTCTTTGTGGCCCGGATGAAGGTGATCATCGAAAACGACCACCCGTTGCCCTCGGCTTCCGGCATAGCGCCCATGGCCGAGGAGCACTTTCGGGGACGCGCCGAATCGGGCAACAGGCTGGTCAGGGAACTGGAGGCAATCGACCGCCTGCTCAGTGAGGGATGATCAGTCCAGTCGCATGGACAGATCCACGGCCTTCACATCTTTGGTCAGCGCCCCAATCGAGATGAAGTCCACCCCGTCTCCGAAATCGGGACCAGGGTGTCGGCATTGATTCCCCCTGAGGCCTCTAGCTTTGCCTTGCCCGCGGTGGTGGCAACCGCCGTTCGCATATCCTCAAGTGAGAATTCATCCAGCATGATGATGTCGGCGCCCGCCTTCAGGGCTTGCGCCAGCTCGTCGAGGTTCTCGGTTTCAACCTCAACGGGTTTGCCCGGAGCAATCCGGTGGGCGGCCTCGATGGCTTCGGCAATGGAGCCGCAAGCGGCAATATGATTTTCCTTGATCAGGAAGGCATCCCAAAGACCGATGCGGTGATTGAAACAGCCTCCACAGGTGACGGCGTATTTCTGGGCCAGGCGCAGGCCCGGAAGGGTCTTGCGGGTGTCCAGCAGCCGAACATTTGTGTGGGCTACGCGAGCGGCATAGCCGGAGCAGGCGGTAGCGACTCCCGAGAGGCTCTGAAGCCAGTTCAGGGCGGTACGCTCCGAGCTAAGCAGGCTTCTGGCAGGCCCCGTCATGGTAAACAGTACCTGATCCGGTGAAACGGTGTCGCCATCGGATACTTGCCAGGTGAGCTCAACGGACGGATCCACCTGCCGGAACACTTCTTCTACCCACTCTCGGCCGGCAATCGTTGCGGTCTCCCGTGTAATCACGCGGCCACTGGCCTGCTTGTCGGCCGGTATCAGTTTGGCGGTCACGTCGCCATCACCAATATCTTCCCGCAGGCTCTGGGCAACATTCTCGATTCTGGCCAGGCGGAGGAGTTCGGGGGTGATCATAGGGCAAAACGTCCGAAGTTATGGGTTGAAGGTTTCCTAAGGGCGCCAATTCTAAAGGGCCGCCGGTGATTCGCCAAACTCTTGAGTTCCGACTGCTAAACTGTGACGCAGGTCAGGTCTACACAAAAGGTGACAAATTCTGACACAACCTGACGTGGGCAGCTCGTATCATGTGAAGTGGAGAAAGAAACCGGCATTTTTGCAATACAAGGCGGAGCAGCGACATGGTGCACGATAACAAGGTTGTCAGCTTTTCAGGCCATAAACCGCCCGCCCGGTTTTCATTGCCGCCTGCTCTCGTGCGCCTGCGTGACGCATCGGGTCAGTCCCTGAAATCCGTTCTTGCCAGTTTCTTTGATCGCGCCGATGACGCCCTGTTTGAACTTGCCGACAGGGCCGGCTCCAACCTCGACCAGACCGCCTACTTTGACGCCATGCGCGAGCTCAGGCTCCGACGCAAAGCCATGGTGGTCTCGATCCTTCAGTACGTCAGCCAGGCTTTCAACGAAATCGGCAAGTTCCAGCCACAGCAGGCAGCCCGGTCGTTGGAGGACGTTGACGAGGACTCACTCAGCCTCGTTGATCACTCCCAGCTGGAGCAGCAGGTGGCCGTGGACAACCTGATCAATAAGCTCCGGAACCGTTACACCGAACAGATCCGTCTGCTGACTGTGCGTGTGGGGCACCTGGTGCCGGGTATTGATCTGAAAGATGCGCAGATGCCCCTGAGCCCCGAGATTATCTGCGGTGGCGTAGCCGAAGCCTGCGCCGATCTCGATATTGATATTCGGGCAAAGCTGGTGGTTCTGAAGCTGTTTGACCGCCTGCTTGCCGATACGCTCGGTGATTTCTACAAAGAAGCAAACCGCACCCTGATCAGCGAGGGGGTAATGCCCGATATGAAGCGGCCTCCCGCAGGCAAAGTGCCGGCCCGTTCTGGGCAGCGCTCGCCCAACGAAGGCCAGGCGTCAGCCAGAGCCGGGGTTCAGGGCAGTTCTGAGGCTGAAGGCCCGGGCGCGCCGGCATCCCATGCCACCTTCTCCGAGCTGAGTGCGTTGTTGCACCGCGGCGATTCTGTCCCTGCCGGTGGCGGAGCCCATGCCGGCGAAGGTTATATTGATACCGATCGGCTGATGGCCCGCCTTACCGAAGCCCAGTCCAACAGCCGGCAATGGGGTGATGGTGCCGTTATACCGCTGAATGAGCAGCTTCAGCCCATTCTGCGTTCCGGTGATGGCAAGAGCCTGAATGTGGGACAGGTGGACAGTGATGTGATCAATCTGGTCTCCATGCTGTTCGACTTCATTCTGGAAGACCGTCAGTTGCACCCGGTGATGAAGGCACTGATCGGTCGTCTGCAGATTCCGGTTCTGAAAGTGGCACTGAGTGACAAGAACTTTTTCAATCGTGGCGGCCACCCGGTTCGCAAGCTGCTCAACGAGCTGGCGCTGTCAGCTATTGGCTGGACAGAGAAAAAGGTCGGCCAGCGCGACCCGCTGCGGGAAAAAATCGAATCGGTCGTGGATCGTGTACTCGACGAGTTCAACACCAACGTCACGCTGTTCGAGGAGCTGCTGAAGGATTTCAGTCACTTCATGGATCTCGACCGCAGGCGTCGTGAGCTTGTGGAGCAGCGCCTTCGGGATGCGGAAGAAGGGCGCGCGCGTCAGGAACGGGCGTCCCAGGCGGCGGATGGTCTGGTGCGGGAGTTGACCGGGCAGCGGGACATTCCCGAGCCGGTTGCCGGCCTGCTCAATGAAGCCTGGACCAAGTATTTGCAGTGGGTGGTTCTGCGGGAAGGCGAGGAAAGTGACCGCTGGCAGCATGCCAGAAACCTTACTGAACAGTTGGTTTGGAGCGTGGATCCGCGTCCGGTCACTGAATCGACGCGGGGCGAGCTGCTACGAGCAATCCCTGCCATTGTCGATGACCTTCGCAAGGCCCTGCAGGAAATTTCCTGGGACCCCTTTGCCACCGATGCTGCCATTCGTGACCTGGAGCTCGCGCACGTGGACGTGTTCCAGCGGCTGGTAACCGCGCCGTCCGTTCCGGAAGCACCTGCAGAACCCGAGGACCTGCTCCAGCCGGAGCCTGAGCGCCCCGATGAAACGCCTGTGGCCCCGCCGCCGGCAGAAGAGGGGTTGAGGGAAACTCCGGTGCCGGTCGAGCCGGGGGAGCCAACCGTCGACATCGTCAGCGAGGCGCCTTCAGAGGCGGCAGAAGCCCCCGAGGCAACGGTTCCGGTGTCGCAAGAGTGGCTGGCAAAGGCGGAAAGCCTCCGTGTGGGCTCCTGGATTGAGCTGACCCGTGACGAAACCAAAGTGCGCTGCAAGCTCGCGGCCTTTATCAAGGCGACCGGCAAGTACATCTTCGTGAACCGCAGTGGTGCCAAGGTGGCCGAATACCTGCGTCAGGAACTGGCCGCTGATATGGAGGCCGGAAAAATCAGCATGCTGGATGATGGCCTGATTTTCGACCGGGCGCTGGAATCCATCATCGACAACCTCCGCAGCAGCCGCAAGGACTGATTCGTAGCAACCATGGCAACTTTGTGATTCAATCAGAGAGTGTAATCCTCTGAAACTTTTGGAATTACTTTGCCCGATTCAGACGTTTTTTCCGAACGCCTCCCTGATTCCGGTACCGATGTAGAATCGCTTCGGAAAACCGGACGGATTGCCTGTGCTCGCTGGTGCCCCTCGCCGAACTTCGGCCCCCGTCCAGAAGGGGCCGCCATTTCCCTTCTGGTCGTCCACAATATCAGCCTCCCTCCGGGCCAGTTTGGCGGTCCCGAGATAGAAGACTTCTTCTGTAACCGGCTTGACCACTCGGCGCACCCCTATTTCCAGACCATCGAAGGCGTTCAGGTGTCGGCCCATCTGTTGATACGCCGGGATGGAGCTCTGGTCCAGTTTGTCAGCCTTCTTGAACGGGCCTGGCATGCTGGCCGCTCTTGCTTTGAGGGGCAGGAAGAGTGCAACGATTTTTCCATTGGCATTGAGCTGGAAGGGACTGACGAAATCCCCTACACCCCGGAGCAGTATTTCAAGCTGGCAGAGGTGGCGGATCTGATTATGTTGGCCTGGCCGGAGATCACTTCAAGTCGAATTACCGGACACTGTGACATCGCGCCCGGCAGGAAGAGCGATCCGGGCCCTGCCTTCGATTGGCAGTTTTTCCGGGCAGCCCTGCAGGCAGCCCAGGAATCCGGGAGGAAGGTCTGAATGGAGTTTGTTGTGTTTCTTCTGGCGTACATGGTGCGCAGGCGTCTGGATTCCCTGGATCTGCTGTCCGGAGATGAGGTCTGGCGTCGATGGTTCCGCAATGGCAGCCGGGTCAGGGCGGGCCATGAGTCCGGGATTATGATCGGGCTGGCGCTGGTTTTATTGCCGGCCTTCCTGCTCGGGCTTGCGGAATACCTGCTGGTTTCTTCCGGCTGGAGAATGGCCGCCTACCCGTTGGAGTTCCTGGTTCTGGTCATCCTCATGGGTACGCCGGGCTGGCGACAGGTGCTCCGGGCCTACGCAGAGGCCTGGCAGCGGGGAGACATGCAGTCGGCGTGGCATCATGTGAAAGACGTTCTACCGGCCAATGAAAGGGGGGCAGCGGTGTCTCCCGAGGCCATGCATCTGTCTCTCTCCAAGGCACTGATGGTTTCGGTGTTCCAGCGCTTCTTCCTGGTGGCTTTCTGGTATGTGGTTGGCGGTATCGGCCTTGCGGTTCTGGCGCGTGGTCTGGTCGCGCTCGCCGATCAATGGCCTCAGGCGCCGGCCAGGCCGCGGTTTGCGAGAATGGCGGACCTGGCGAGCTGGATTCCCGCCAGGCTTCTTTCGTTGACCTTCGGGATAGCCGGAGACCTTGCCGGCTGGCTGCGGGAAACGCGCCATACCCTCACTGGCGTAACCAAAAAAGCCGGGGAGGTGCTCATGATTTCGGCCAATGGGTCGTTAACCGGTTATGCACTGGATCCAGCCCGCTTTTCCCGGATTCACCCGGACGAGTGGACGGCGTTCGGAGGGCGCAGCCTGAGAGCAGTAAGGGATTTGCTGAACAGAAGCATGCTGGTATGGATATGCACGCTCGCTCTGCTGGTCATTTCCGGGGTTGTCTGATCTGGATTTTATAAAACATTACAGTTTAACAACAAATAATGCTTAAGTTTTTAAGACTTTAGGCGACAATATAAGAAAAGAACTTACGTTCAGTTGTTATTTGCCAGCACGAGGGTCACTGTGAAGCAACTCATTAATCCTGCCATTGCACTGATGAACCGGTTGCCGATGGTGTACAAGTTCAGTCTGATCAGCATTCTGTTCCTGTTACCGATCGGAGGCCTCTCCTGGCTTGCCATCTCCGAGCTCAATCGCTCGGTTCAGACCATGACCAGAGGTGTCGAGGGGCTTGAGCAACTCCAGCAGGTGGACCGGCTGGTGGATGCCGCCATGGATTATCGGGATTACCGTTCACCGGCAATTATCAAGGATGAATCCGCTATTACGGCAGTTTCTGAAGAAGCGGCCAGTGAGATAGACGACACTCTGGCGGCTCTCGTTGCCGAAGAGCGTTCGTTCGATACAACCGGCTCATGGGCTGAGCAGGTGCACTCCCTTCGCCAGGAGTGGGAGGCGCTCCGGGCGGATGATAACTATCAGGGCAGCTTCGATCCCCAGTTCAAGTATTATCAGGAGTTTGTCCAGAAGGCCGAGGCTCTGATGTCCGCGACCATTGAAATTTCAGGACTGGGGCAGGGGGCGTCCAGAGAAAACCAACTGGTTCTTGGCCTGGTCAGCGACTCGCTCCCCGCCGCACGCACCGTGATCGGCCGTGCAAAATCCTACGGTATCTTCGCGCTGGTTGAGGGTCAGGTGGGCTATGCCCTGAGCGAGACCTTGAACGCGATCTATGACCAGCTAACCAATCGCAGCTCACTGCTTTCACCGGCCCTGGCGCTGGCTTCGGAGGCATCGCCTTCCCTCACAGAGCAAGCAGGAAAGGCCATTCAGCGGGTTGATGAGAGCCTGATGGTGGTCCGGGAGCAGTTGGATCTGAATGTGATTACGCCGATGCGCCTGGAAATGCCCTGGACTGAATACGACGATCTGATGTCAGGTCAGCTGGCTCATTTTGACGAGGTCAAGAGTGCCGCTTTCAACGTGGTCGATGCCAATCTCAGCGCACGGCTGGAAAGCGAGATTAACCAGCGTCGGCTGATCGTCATTGCCCTCATTGCCATCCTGCTGGTGGTTGTCTATCTCTATATCGGTTTCTTCATGTCCGTGCGCACCGCCATCAATCGCTTCAGCGAGGCCGCGCGGAGCGTCGCTGCTGGCGATATGACCACCCACATCATGTTGCGTAACCGCGACGAACTGGGCGAACTGACCACTGAGTTCAACAACATGACCGACCGGATTGCCGAGCTGATTCGCTCGGTCAGCCGGACCACGGCGGATGTGGACCAGCAGGCGACCCGGGTCAACGACACCGCGGCGGCCAACAGCGAGGCCGTGGCACGCCAGATGGAAGAAAGCGGCCAGATTAATGAAGCCATGAACCAGATGGTTGAGGCGGTGCACGAAGTCACAGAAAGCGCACACCGGGTTGCAGACAGCGCCAGCAACGCCGAGCAGGATACGGAAACCGGGCGTGGCGTCGTTGCAGACACCGTTGAAACCATCAACAAGCTGGCGGGCGAAATCTCCGGTGCCGTGGAAGTCATCAACCGGGTCAGCAAGGACAGTGACAACATCAGCCAGGTGCTGGTCGAGATCAAGGCAATTGCCGAGCAGACCAACCTGCTGGCCCTGAACGCCGCAATCGAGGCTGCCAGAGCCGGCGAGCAGGGGCGCGGTTTTGCTGTGGTTGCCGATGAGGTTCGCTCGCTTTCCCAGCGTACCCATAAATCCACTGAAGAAATCGAGGGTATGATTTCCCGGCTTCAGAGCGGCGTGAAAGATGCGGTGTCCGCCATGACCAACAGTCGGGACGTGACCGAGGCGACGGTGCAGAAGTCGGGTGAGGTAACGGAGGCGCTGGACAGGATCGCCAAGGGTATTTCGGTGATCGTGGATATGAGCCACCAGATCGCCCAGGCGGCGGAAGAGCAGTCCGCCGTTGCCAAGAACGTGAATTCGAACGTAGAGCAGATTGGCGAGCTGGGGCAGCGCACAGCCGCCAATGCCGAGGAGACCCTCGGTTCCTCGCGGGAAATGTCGGAGCTGACAGCGTCCCTTCAACGACTGGTGGAGGCCTTCAAGGTCTGACCGGCTCCACAGTGGCCATTCCGGTCCTGAAAAATCCGGCCCTCAGAGGCCGGATTTTTTTTGCTCCCAGAGAATTTCCTCACCACCATCGCGACGGGCCAGCACCCGGGCGATGACAAACAACAGGTCCGACAGACGATTCAGGTAATGCCGGGAGGCGGTATTGATAGAATCTTCATGGCCGAGGGCAACAACCACTCGCTCCGCCCGACGGGATACCGCCCGGGCCAGGTGGCACTGGGCTGCCGCCGGTGTGCCGCCAGGCAGGATAAAGTTCTTCAGAGGTGGCAGACCCTCGTTATGCCGGTCCAGGGTGTTTTCCAGCCATTCGATGTGATCATCACCGATCACCCGGCTGCCGGGGATGGCAAACTCGCCTCCCAGATCGAACAGGTGGTGCTGGATACGGCGCAGGCTTTCAATCAGTTCGTCGTCGCTGTCCAGAGTCTCGATCAACAGCCCGATATGACAGTTCAGCTCATCGGCGGTGCCCATGGCTTCAACCCGCTGGGCATTCTTGGCAATACGGTTGCCATCGGCCAGGCCCGTGGAGCCATCATCTCCGGTGCGGGTGTAAATCTTGGAAAGGCGGTTGCCCATCAGTCTGCTCCTGTTAGTGTGACGACAGTTGTTGTACCCGTTCGGTCAGCATTTGGTTCACTGGAGTTTTGATACCGAGTTCATTTCCCAGCTGTGTCAGGTAACCGTTGATAAAGTCTATCTCGGTTCGGCGGCCCCTGAGAACATCGGCACGCATGGAGGATGTGTTGCCGGCGGTATTGCGAGCCACCTGCTCGATGCGCTGCCGCAGGGAGTTCGGTGTCTCTCTGATCTGAAGGGAGGCGTCCATCAGTTCTGATAGTTCGTGGCAAAGGTCGTCGATGGTGCTCTGATACAGGTGTGTGCTCAAAATCTCGCCATTCGGGCAGTCCAGGATGGCGGTATAGGGATTGATGCCGGCGTTGATGATGAGTTTTTGCCAGAGTCGCTGGAGAATGTCCGGCTCGGGATGAACAGCCAGTCCGGTGGCTGCCAGCATGGCTACGGTTTTGCTGACGGAGGCTCTGGCGGGCTCGGTCATTGGTCCCACCCAGGTATCACCGGTGCCGGCATGAACGAGAAGCTCCGGCTCCGGCCGGTTGGCGCCTTCGGTGGTGCTGGCGGCCAGGATCGGGCGCTCCGGCCACCGGTCGGCAACAGCCTGTTGGCTGCCCAGGCCGTTCTGGAAAAGCAGGACGGGGGTATCCATGGCGAACTGGTTGATCACCCCCGCCAGGGCATCCAGGGTGTCACCGGCCTTGGTTGTGACCAGAAGCAGATCTGGCTTGTTACCCGCCTTGAGGAATGGAATCCGTACCGTTGATTCCGGCCCTTTAAAGGGCCGGAAACGGTAACTGAGATCGGTGTCGGTCGGCTCGCCAGGTCTGGCAATGAAGGCAACGCGACCAACGGGTAGCATTGCGCCCCAAAGCCTGCCCAGAGAGCCTGCACCGAGAATACCGATCATGCCGGTTACATGGCCTCGATGTCGGCCCTTTGCTGGCTCAGGCGAGCCTGGCTGCTCTGGGCGTCCCGGAGTTTCTCCTGCTCTTTCTCAACCACTTCGGCCGGGGCTTTGGCGGTAAACTTCTCGTTGCCCAGCTTGCCCTCCAGGCGGCCAATCTCTTTCTGCAGGCGCTCGAGCTCCTTGTCCAGGCGCTTGAGTTCCGCATCCTTGTCGATCAGGCCGGCCATGGGGACCAGTACTTCCATTTCGCCTACCAGTTGGGTGGCGGACATCGGCGCTTTGTCACCCTCGAACCAGTCAAGGCTCTCCAGCTTGGCCAGGGAACTCAGGAACTGGCGGTTGTCGTTCATGCGTCGCTGGTCTTCGGTGTCTTTGCCGCGCAGCAATACCGGGATCTTTTTCGCCGGGGAGATGTTCATCTCGCCCCGGATGTTCCGCACGGCCACGATGACGCCTTTCAGCCATTCAATATCTGCGGTCACCGCGGCGTCCTGCTTGGTGGCATCTGGCTGTGGGTAGGCCTGCAACATGATGCTGTCGCCGGTCTTCCCGGCCAGGGGCGCAATGCGCTGCCAGATTTCCTCGGTGATGAACGGCATCATCGGGTGGGCCAGGCGCAGGACGGCTTCCAGTACGCGTACCAGGGTGCGACGGGTGCCGCGTTTGGCTTCGGCACTGGCGCCTTCATCGTTAAGCACAGGCTTGGACAGTTCCAGATACCAGTCGCAGTATTCGTTCCAGATGAATTCGTACAACGCATAAGCCGCGAGGTCGAAACGGTACTGGTCCAGGTGGCGGATCACATCCTGCTCACAGCTCTGCAGTTCGCTGATGATCCAGCGGTCGGCCAGTGACAGCTCCACCGGCTCGTCATTCACGCCGCAATCTTCGCCCTCGGTGTTCATCAGCACGTAACGGGCTGCGTTCCACAGCTTGTTGCAGAAGTTGCGGTAGCCTTCCAGGCGCTTCATGTCCCAGTTGATGTCACGACCGGTGGTAGCCATGGCGGCAAGGGTGAAGCGCAGGGCATCGGTACCGTGGGCGGTGATGCCCTCCGGGAATTCCTTTTTGGTGCGCTTGCCGATCTTCTCGGCCAGCTTGGGCTGCATCAGATTGCCGGTGCGCTTCTCCAGCAGGTCATCCAGGCTGATGCCGTCGATCATGTCCAGCGGATCGATCACGTTGCCCTTGGACTTGGACATCTTGTCGCCGTGCTCGTCCCGGATCAGGCCGGTGACATACACGGTATGGAAGGGCACCTGGGGTGTACCGTCTTCGTTTTTCATGAAGTGCATGGTCATCATGATCATCCGGGCTACCCAGAAGAAGATGATGTCGAAGCCGGTCACCAGCACATCGGTTGGATGGAAGGTTTTCAGGCGTTCGGTGATCTCCGGCCAGCCCAGGGTGCCGAAGGTCCACAGGGCAGAGCTGAACCAGGTGTCGAGAACGTCTTCGTCCTGCTCGAGGGTGACGTTGGCGTCCAGGTTGTGCTTCTGGCGAACTTCGTCTTCGCTGCGGCCCACGTAGATGTTGCCTTCGGCGTCGTACCAGGCCGGGATGCGATGGCCCCACCAGAGCTGTCGGGAAATACACCAGTCCTGGATGTCCCGCATCCAGGCAAAATACATGTTCTCGTACTGTTTCGGTACGAACTGGATACGGCCATCCTCAACGGCTTCGATGGCCGGCTTGGCCAGGGTCTTGGCATCGGCAAACCACTGGTCGGTGAGCATCGGCTCGATAATCAGGCCCGACCGGTCACCGCGGGGGACGCTGAGCACGTGATCCTCGATATTCTCAACCAGTCCCTCGGTTTCCATGTCGGCGACGATCTGTTTGCGGGCCGCTTCGCGAGTCAGCCCGGCGTAGGCGCTCGGCATGGTGCCGTCGAGGTCGGTGTTTTCAGTACCGTCCGCGTTGAACACTTCGGCCACGTCCCGGATGTTGGCATCCTGGGTCATGACGTTGATCATGGGCAGGTTGTTGCGCTTGCCGACGGCGTAGTCGTTAAAGTCGTGAGCCGGGGTGATCTTCACGCAGCCAGAGCCTTTCTCCGGGTCGGCGTGATGGTCGGCAACAATCGGAATCCGGCGATTCACCAGCGGTAGCATCACGTGCTTGCCAATCAGGTGCTGGTAGCGCTCGTCGTCAGGATGCACGGCCACGGCCGTGTCGCCGAGCATGGTCTCGGGCCGGGTGGTAGCGACTACGAGGTAGTCTTTGCCGTCTTTGGTCTGCGCGCCGTCAGCCAGCGGGTAACGCAGGTGCCAGAAAAAGCCTTTTTCTTCCTTGTTTTCCACTTCCAGATCGGAAATGGCGGTGTGCAGTTTCGGATCCCAGTTGACCAGGCGCTTGCCACGGTACACCAGGCCTTCGTCGTATAGACGGATAAACACTTCCTGAACGGCTTTGTAGAAGCCGTCGTCCATGGTGAAGCGTTCGTTGTCCCAGTCTACAGAGTTGCCGAGGCGCCGGATCTGACGGGTGATGGTGCCCCCGGAGTGCTCTTTCCAGTCCCAGATGCGCTTGATGAATTCTTCCCGGCCCAGATCGTGGCGGGTCTTGTCATCTTCCGCAGCGAGTTTGCGCTCAACCACCATCTGGGTGGCAATGCCGGCGTGGTCGGTACCGACAGTCCACAGTGCGTTACGGCCCTGCATGCGCTTGAAGCGGGTGAGGGTGTCCATGATGGTGTGCTGGAACGCATGGCCCATGTGCAGGCTGCCGGTAACGTTGGGCGGCGGGATGGCGATGCTGTAGGACTGGCCTTCACCGCTGGGGCGGAAGTACCCTTTGGATTCCCAGTTTTCGTACCACTGGCGCTCGATGTTTTCTGGCTGGTAGGTTTTTTCCATGGGGTTCTGCAGTGACCGTTGGTTGATTCACAAGGGAAAATTGAGACGCCCGATTATACATGGTCGCCTGCCCAACGGCGAAATCCGAGTTAAATCGTAGGTCGGGTTAGCGCAGCGTAACCCGACAAAAGCTACCCCGCTTCCGCTGATCATGAACCCTGGGTTCAATCCCGAGAGCCCGCAACTGCTTGAAATGCGACCGGGCCTGATTCAGCACATTCGGGTCGTTATGGGCAACCAGCGCAAGCCGCTTAAAACGGTCCGCATCTGCCGGCAAGGTGGCCGAGAGAATGATCACCGTATCCCAATCCCCTGGAGCGGGCGGGCAGAGCAGTATGCCGACGGGATCGGAGCAGGTGGTGGCCGAGTCGGGCACAATGCTGTGGGGGATGAAGGCGTCGGGGCTGAAGTTCCAGAGCAGGTCGTCCAGCTCTTCAGCGTGTTGCATGGTATCGCAGACGATGCACACACGGTCACCCTGCTGCCAGGCTTTGTCCACGAGTTTGACGGCGTGGAGGTTGCGGGCGGCGGGGGTGTTCTGGGCGAGGATGTGGAACCAGTAGCGTTGGTTCCGGTCCTCCTGGCCGGAAGCTCCGGCAGCAGGGCTGCCGGTTTCCGGAGAGGGCGCCGGGTTATTTTCCGGCATGGGACATCAGGTAGTCGACCAGCAGAGGGACCGGACGGCCGGAGGAGCCTTTGGCTTTGCCGGAATGCCAGGCGGTGCCGGCGATGTCCAGGTGGGCCCACCGGTAGTCCTTGGCGAACCGGGACAGGAAGCAGGCCGCGGTGATGGTGCCGGCCGGGCGGCCGCCGATGTTGGCCATGTCGGCGAAGTTGCTGTCCAGCTGGCTCTGGTATTCGTCCCAGAGCGGTAGACGCCATGCCCGGTCACCGGCACGTTCGCCGGCAGCCAGCAGTTCGTTGGCCAGGTCATCGTTATTGGCGAGCAGGCCGGTGGCCTGGTTGCCAAGTGCAATGATGCAGGCGCCGGTCAGGGTTGCCAGGTCGATGACGGCGGCCGGGTCGAATTTCTTCACGTAGGTGAGGGCGTCGCACAGGACCAGTCGGCCCTCGGCGTCGGTGTTGAGGATTTCGACGGTCATGCCCGAGAGGGTGGTCACGATATCGCCCGGGCGGGAAGCGCCGCCGTCCGGCATGTTTTCCGCCGCGGCAATCACGGCCACCACGTTGATCTTGGGCTGGGTTTCGGCCAGGACTTTCATGGCGCCGAAGACACTGGCGGAGCCGCCCATGTCGTACTTCATCTCATCCATACCTTCGCCGGGCTTGAGGCTGATACCGCCGGTATCAAAGGTAATGCCCTTGCCGACAAGAACATGAGGCTTGTCTTTGGCCTTGCCGCCACGGTATTCCATTACGATCAGGCGCGGCGGCTGTGTGCTGCCTTTGCCCACGGCCAGGATGGTGTTCATGCCCATTTTTTCCATCTGCTTCTCATCAAGCACTTCGGTCTTGATGCAGTCGTGGTCCTTGGCCAGTTTCTTGGCTTGCTGGGCCAGCCACTCCGGGTGGCAGATGTTGGGCGGGGTATTGCCGAGATCCCGGGTCAGGTTCATGCCGCGCCCGGTGGCCAGTCCCAGATTGAAGGCATCCTTGAGGGCCTTGCCGGCACTGGAGGCATGCACAACGGCTTTGTTGAGCTTCCGGGCGGCGGGTTTTTCGCTCTTGAAGTCGGTGAAAGTGTAAAGCTGATCTTCAAGCGTCCGGCCGATCAGGCTGAGAAAGGCTGCTTCTGAGCTCACGGCTTCTTCGCCGGTTACAGGGGTATCTGCAAGGGCAATAGCGACGCTTTTCGACGGACCGTCCTTGAGCGCGGTCATCATCGCGATCAGAGCTTTGCGGTAGTTGGCAGGGCTGCGATCAGCCTCTTTACCGGTGCCAACCACAAGCAGACGGCTCCAGGGCTGGTCCGTCAGGGGAATGGTCAAGGTGGTGGCATTCTTGCCGGAAAGGTCGCCGGCTTTCTGGAGTGTTCTGATCAGCCCGCCCAGAGCCTCATCGGCCTGATTTGTCGAATCTGGCCAGGCACCCTTTTCAGGCAAGCCGATTACAAGGCAGTCTGCTTTGGTACTGGCGATGGCTTTACTGCTCAGGCTGAAATTCATGGCAACTCCTGTTGATTGTTCGCGAGACATCCGCCGGCGGCGGAAATCATTCTTGATTCTGATTTAGTCTAGCATTGGGGCTTGAGGGAGAATTATCAAGCGATTGGCGCGGGTTCGGTGCCCGTCCGCGGCCTCGTATCTGTGTATTCCCGCTGCTCTGTCATTCGGCACCAAGGTTACATAGAATACGCGCAGTTCCCAGCTTCCTCCACGTTTCAGCGAATACGGCCAGAGAGACTGATTTGAACATCATTTTCCGTTACCTCAATCGCCAGATCATGATCAGCATGGTTGCCGTTTCGGGCATTCTGCTGATGGTGTTTATGAGCGGCCGTTTCCTGAAATACCTCGACAGTGCCGCCGAGGGCAGTATTTCCGCCGGTGTGCTGTTCGAGATCATGGCGTACCGTTTTCCGGGATTCCTCGAACTGATACTGCCTCTGGGTTTGTTTATCGGCATCCTGCTCGCCTACGGCCGCATGTACCTGGAAAGTGAGATGACCGTGCTGTTTGCCTGCGGCGTCAGCGACAAGGCCTTGTTGGGGAAAACCCTGTTGGGCAGCTTTCCGGTAATGATCATTGTTGGCGCCATGAGCCTTTACGTGTCGCCCTGGGGAATGAATCAGGTTGAGCAGATTTTTAACGAGCAGCGCAAAGCGACGGAGTTCGAGATGCTGGCGCCTGGCCGCTTCCAGGATTTCTCCTCGGGCGGACGGGTCACCTATACCGAAGGCCTGAGTGACGATAAGCGCCAGCTTCAGGGTGTCTTTATTGCAGAATACGCGGCAGACGGTCAGGGCCTGACCATTATCACCGCAGATTCGGGCTCCCAGCTGGTGGACCCCGAGACCGGAAGTCGCTTCCTGATTCTGGAAGAGGGCGGCCGGTTTGAGGGTGCAGCCGGCCAGTTGGATTACAACATCATTGATTTCGAGGCCTATGGCCTGAAGATCGAGAGCGGAAAAGCCGGCACCCGGGAGCTGGAGGAGGGGGCCAGTACCTGGAGTCTGATGCAGTCAGATCGCCTGGAAGATCGTGCTTTGTTGCACTGGCGCTTCTCGCTGCCTCTGATTGTTCCCGTGGTGACTCTGCTGGCGGTTCGGCTGAGCCGGGTCAACCCTCGCCAGGGAAGGTTTTTCCATCTGCTGCCAGCGATGCTCGTCTACGTTACCTATCTGGGGCTGCTGATCGTTGCCCGGGACTGGCTGGCGGAGGGCAAGGTTCCCGAGTGGGTTGGCATGCTTTGGGTTCACGCACTGTTTCTTGGTTTCGGCCTGTGGCTGCAGTTTGGTCCGGCCTGGCTGCATCGCCGGCGCCTGATGCGGGAGGGGGTCGCCCATGCGCAGGATTGACGGCTATGTAATGCGGACCGTTGGCGGTGCAATTTTCCTGGTGATGGTCGTGGTGCTGTCGCTGGATCTGATCTTCGCTTTCATCGCGGAGCTGGAGGATACCCGGAACGATTACCAGACTCTTGAAGCGCTCTGGTATGTCTTCCTCACCCTGCCACGTCGTATCTATGATTATCTGCCGCTTGGCGCCTTCATGGGGTGTCTGGTGGGGCTTGGTTCCATGGCCAGCTCCTCCGAGCTGACGGTGATTCGGGCGGCCGGCGTCTCGCTGAAGCGCATTGTCTGGTCGGCCATGAAGCCGGCCCTGGTTGTGGTTATTCTCGGCGTATTGATCGGCGAATACGTAGCACCGCCGGCTGAACGTGTGGCCCAGAGCGACAAGGCCGTGGCACTCGGTGCCGGCACCAACGTCGCTTCAGCGTCCGGGGTCTGGCACAAGGAAGGAGATGTCTACATTCACCTGAATGCGGTGCAGCCCAATGGCGTGCTTCATGGTGTCTCACGTTTCCGGCTGGACGATGACCGGCGATTGCGCGCCGCAAGCTTTGCGGAGCGGGCGATCTATCAGGGCGATTACTGGCTTCTGGAGAAGGTTCGCACCACCGAATTCGAAGGCGATAGAACCATCCGTTCCGAGAATCGGACACTGAGGTGGGAGACGGGCCTGTCTCCGGGCGTTCTCAGTGTTCTTATCGTAAAACCGGAAAACCTCTCCATGACCGGCTTGTTCACCTACGCCCGGTACCTGGGAGAGCAAGACCTCAACGCCTCCCGTTACTGGCTGGCGTTCTGGAAGAAAGCACTGATGCCCCTGGGTACTGCTGTGATGGTGCTTGTTGCCATCTCCTTTATTTTCGGACCTTTGCGCTCTGTCACCATGGGTTTTCGAGTGTTTACCGGTCTGATGGTGGGGCTGCTGTTTAAATACATGCAGGACCTTCTGGGGCCCATGAGCCTGGTATACGGCTTCAACCCGATGCTGGCCGTGCTGGCACCAATCGCCGTGAATGCCGTTGTCGGGGCTGTCTTGATGCGCCGGGCCGGTTAACAGGCCCGGCCTGATCCCGGGCCGTTATTTCGCCGTGCGCTTTTTCTTATCGGATTCGTTGGGAACAGAGACGACGACGCTGTCTGACAGGCGATCGGTTACCGAGAGGCCGTTGATCGGATAGAACAGTGCGATGATCGCCGGGATGGTCAGAAACAGTGTTGCTGCCCCGAGGTAGTAGCTTGCCAGTAGCGTCAGGAAGATCACCGCTGCCGCTGTCACATAGCGCCGCAGGGCCTTCGTCCAGCTTACCGACGTCCCGTCGAGGTTCTCGATACGGATTCGCCATACCTGCATGCCCAGGGTCTGGCCGATGCGAGTCCAGAAATAGCCGAAAAACAGGTAAAGAACCAGAAACAGGGTGAATGTCAGCCCCGGGTCCCCGGAAAGCTTGCCTGCCTCGGCCATATCCTCGTATCGATCCCAGCCGGTGATCCATCCGGCCACCATTGTGTAACCCCAGGTAGCAACAAGCAGCACGGCAATGCTGATCAAACCGTCGTAAATAATGGCCAGTGCGCGCTTAAGGGCGGTGGCTGGTGGGAAAAGTTCCTCGGCGTCATGGAAGCGTCGGGGCATGGAATCTCCTGTGATGTTTCACGTTTTTCCTGTTCTCGGCGTGTGCTAGAGTAGCGGATTTGCACAAGCATGTAAGTATTCGTATTCAATCGCGGACCGGGCGGCATTTCCGCCGGGTTTCTGGAAAGGTATCAAAGGGCTATGAAAACCGCAGAATTGCGACAGGCGTTCCTCGATTATTTCAAACAGCAAGGTCACACCATTGTTCCAAGTAGTTCGCTGGTACCTGCGGACGACCCCACATTGTTGTTTACGAATGCGGGAATGAACCAGTTCAAGGACCTGTTCCTGGGTCGTGAAGAGCGTGACTACACCCGGGCAACCTCCACCCAGAAATGTGTCCGCGCTGGTGGCAAGCACAACGACCTCGAAAACGTCGGCTACACCGCCCGTCACCACACCTTTTTCGAGATGCTGGGCAACTTCAGTTTTGGCGACTACTTCAAGCGGGAAGCGATCAACTACGCCTGGACGTTTCTTACCGGCGAGAACTGGCTGAACCTGCCCCAGGGGAAGCTCTGGGTAACCGTTTACGCCGAAGATGACGAAGCCTTCGATATCTGGAACAAGGAAATCGGGGTGCCGGCAGACCGTATCGTCCGGATTGGCGATAACAAGGGCGGCCGTTACGCCTCTGACAACTTCTGGCAGATGGGGGACACCGGTCCCTGCGGTCCCTGCACCGAAATTTTCTACGATCACGGCCCGGATGTCGCTGGTGGACCTCCCGGATCACCGGAAGAAGACGGCGACCGCTACATCGAGATCTGGAACGTGGTATTCATGCAGTACAACCGTACTGCCGACGGCGAGATGCTGAAACTGCCCAAGCCGTCTGTCGACACCGGCATGGGCCTGGAGCGAATCACCGCGGTTCTGCAGGGTGTACACAGCAATTATGAGATCGACCTGTTCCAGGATCTTCTGGCCGCTGCCTCGCAGATTCTGGGTGGCGCGGCAACGACCGAAGCGTCGCTGCGTGTTGTTGCTGACCACATTCGCTCCTGTGCCTTTCTGATCGCGGATGGCGTGATGCCGTCCAACGAGGGCCGCGGTTTTGTGCTGCGCCGGATCATCCGTCGCGCGGCGCGCCATGGTAACAAGCTGGGTGCAACCGGGCCGTTCTTCTACAAGCTCACCGGCGCTTTGTGCGAGTTGATGGGCGATGCCTTCCCGCAACTGGTCAGCAGCCGTAAACAGATTGAAAAGGTGTTGCTGCAGGAGGAAGAGCAATTTGCCAAGACCCTGGACAAGGGCCTGCGCCTGCTTGAGCAAGACATTGCTGAACTGAAGGGCAGCGAGATTCCGGGCGAGACCATCTTCACGCTGTATGACACTTATGGTTTCCCGGTCGACCTGACCAACGACATTGCCCGTGAGCGCGGCCTGACGCTGGATTACGAAGGTTATGAGACAGCCATGGAAGCTCAGCGCGAGCGTGCCCGGGCAGCCAGTAAATTCGGTATCGACTACAACGCCGCCGGCCTGCAACTCGAGGGCAAGACCGAGTTCACCGGTTACGAGCACATTGACGGCCACGAGAAAATCCGCGCGGTCATTGTCAACGGAGAAGAGAAGACCGCCGAAGCCGGCGATGAAGCCGTTGTGGTGCTTGAGCGCACGCCTTTTTACGCCGAATCCGGTGGTCAGGTTGGTGATACCGGCCTGCTGACCTGGAGTGGTGGCCGGTTCAAGGTGACGGATACGCGCAAGGAAGGGGATAACCACCTGCACCTTGGCACCCTGATCGAAGGCGAACTTTTCCCGGGGCTGGAAGTGGACGCACGGATTGATCATGCCCGCCGGGAGCGCACCAAGCGAAACCATTCCGCCACTCACTTGCTGCATGCAGCCCTGCGCAAAGTGCTGGGCGAGCATGTGAGCCAGAAAGGTTCGCTGGTGGACCCGGACAAACTGCGTTTCGATTTCTCCCATTTCGAAGCGGTTACCCCGGAACAGCTCCGTGAGATCGAGCGCCAGGTGAACGAGCAGATTCTGGAAAACAGCCCGGTACAGACTGAAATTACCGACATGGAAAAGGCCCAGGAGAAGGGTGCCATGGCGTTGTTCGGTGAAAAATACGGGGATGTGGTACGGGTGCTCAGCATGGGTACCGATAACTACTCTGTTGAACTCTGCGGC
>Ga0064014_10108_pt1 | contig 34908 bp, 35 predicted proteins | sample CrowatWCoCulture_2_FD_61584 | JGI IMG/M metagenome (GOLD analysis project Ga0064014, IMG submission 61584) | Marine cyanobacteria communities from the University of California, Santa Cruz, USA, analyzing cyanobacterial DNA methylation -... | ecosystem: Host-associated > Microbial > Bacteria >...
GATTGGAAAATAGCACTTAATCTGCTTCAAAATTAAGAATATCAATGGGAAACACTCTAACCCTTAACTCCACTGGTTGTCCCATCTTATCTGAGAGTATTTTTTGAGTTTTTTTAAGGTTTTCTTCTGGATCAATTTTATCGAGTCTATCAGGGTAATAATAACATCAGCAATGACAACAATTTTGTCTTCTTTTAGTTGAACATCTACCTTTGTAATAAGACTGTCTTCCCTATCTTTATGTTTACGGTGACGTTTAGCTAATTCATGACGAATTTGATTTTCAATAATCATTTCCCGAAAGGAGAAATTGAGGGGTAAAGTAATCATAATGAGACTTGCTAGTAACCCAAATAAACTAGCTGTGGCCTTTTTCCAACTAGCATAAGACTCAAAAAGAAAGACAACAGAAGCTGTTAAAATAATCCCCACCAAATTTGTCAAAAATAGCATAAAAGAGCCGCTAGATAAGCTTAAACCCTCCACTGCAAAGCCAATCCCTACCACACATAAAGGAGGAACTAATGCCACTGATATGGCTACCCCAGGAATAGCATCAGAAACGCTACGACGTACCTTGGCAAAAACCCTCCTGCTGTTCCTGCTGCGATCGCTACTCCTAAGTCTAGTAAAGTTGGTTTAGTACGAGCCAAAATTTCTGATCCTGACAGTTGATATCCAATAATTTCTGTAGTTAAAAAAGCAATACCAATAGTTAACAAAATACCGAAAATTAAACGAATGAAAGAATAACTAATTAAACGAGGATTAAAAGTAACTAACGCATAAGCTATACCAATAATAGGAATCATCAAAGGAGCAATAATCATCGCTCCAATAATAGTGGCAGCACTATTAGAAATTAAACCAAAAGTAGCAATGGTTGTGGCTAAAATAAGTAAGATAGAGAAATTACGGGCTAAAACTTGATTAAGAAGAATTTGAGATAACTTATCTTCTGAAATCTTTTCTTCTTCTATTTCTGTTCTAAGTTGACAGAAGAATATCCATTCCCGTTTTATAAATGACTTTAGTTTTGACCAAGACATATAGCAGCTAGTTTTAGGAGTTCGGAGTTCGGAGTTCGGAGTTCGGAGTTAGATATTATATTTACCCCATGAGTCCGAAAAATGCTAGAAAATTTCTTATAATTAATCTTCTGGTGCTTTACGAATTTGAAAACAACACCATTTTTTACGTTTCCATAAAGCAGCGACGATCCATCCTTCTTGTTCTAGGGTATCAGCGATCGCCTGAGATTGTTCTAACAAAATACCACTTAAAATCCCCCAGGTATTGGGTTTAGCTAACTTAGAAAATTGAGGAATTAAATCAATAATCACCTCAGCTAAAATATTACAAACGATGCCATCTACTCCGTCACTAACTAATTCTAATAACTCTGTCAAACTCCCTTGATTAATAGCCAAATTATTAGGATCAATTTGATTTAGATGACGGTTTTTCCTAGCTGCTTTAACCGCCAAAGGGTCAATATCCACAGCATAAGCTTTACTGGCCTCCAATAAAATAGCCCCAATAGAAAGAATACCCGAACCCGAACCAATATCAGCAATTACCACATCCCTATCAGGTTTCGATAAACGCATTTCCAAAGACTCTCTAAACACAACTGAGTGGTGGGGTGGGTTCCTGTGCCAAAAGCAACCCCAGGATCGAGTTTAAGAATGAGTTTATCAGTGTTTTCAGGAGGTGTTAACCAAGCAGGATAAATAATAAAGCGATCGCCCACTTCCGTTGGTTCCCAGTATTGTTTCCAACTACTGGACCAGTCTTCCTCGTCGATTAATTTCCAACGGGTTAGAGGTTGGGGTAAATTTAAAACTAAAGCATCTTGCTGTAACCATAGGGATAAAGCAGAGATATCTAGGGATTGATATTTAATTTGTGGAATATAACCCTGAATGATATAAGATTTTCCTTTAATTTCCCGTGAAGTCCCTGAGCAGCCGAACTTATCTAACCGCCAAGTTATTGATTCTTCCAAATGAGGATGGCATAAAATGGTGATTTCCCACCAACTGTTGGACATAGGATTTGTTTTTTAATTAAAAGGACTCGGAGACGGGGGAGATGGGGAGACGGGGAGATGGGGGAGAAAAGTATTAATATTGTTCCCACACTTCCCACACTTCCCACACTTCCCACACTCACTATCCTCTATTAAAGCTTAACGGTATAAGCGTCTCGGATGCCATCTACTTTAGTAATTTCGTTCAAGAGTCCTTCTGGTAGGGGATCATCCAAACTTAGGGCCATAACGGCATCTCCTCGAACAATTTTTCCGTCCCACTTGCATACTAGCAATGTTAACGTTAAAACTTCCCAAAAGAGAGCCAATTTTACCGATAATTCCTGGCATATCTCGGTGAACGGTAAATAACATATAGTTACTTGGGGGTACGTTAATGGGGAAACCATCCACATCTGTAATGCGAATTTCTCCATCGCTTAATAACGCCCCAGTCACAGAATGTTCTCCTAATGATCCTTGTGCTGCTAAATGCAAAGAGTCGGAATAGTCACGAATAGAAGCGTCGTGGGTTTCAATAATGCGGATACCTCTTTCTTTGGCTTCGATGGCTGCATTTACGTAATTAACCCGTTCTCGCAATGCTTGAGAGAGTAACCCTTTAATCGAGGCCACGACGATAGGTTGACCCTTGGTACTAGCCAATTCTCCTTGTAAACGAACCGTTAACCGTTCAATACGCCTCCAGCTAATTGACCGACTAAATTGCCCAAAGTTTCTGCTAATTGTAGATAAGGGCGCATTTTTTCCATGACATCTGGGGTGAGTCCTGGAATATTAACCGCAGATCGGGCTGGAAGTCCTAACAAAACATCACGAATTTGTTCGGCCACATCAACGGCCACATTAACCTGTGCTTCGGCAGTAGAAGCCCCTAAATGGGGGGTTAAAATGATGTTTTCGTGTTTCCTGAGTTTGGATTCTTTGAGGGGTTCTTCTTCAAATACATCTAAAGCAGCGCCGGCAATTTTCCCTTCGGCGATCGCTTCAGCTAGGGCAGATTCATCGATAGTACCACCCCGCGCACAGTTGATAATGCGGGCGTTAGGTTTCATCTTACTGAGGGATTCTTTATTGATGATGTGGGTGGTTTCTTTGGTTTTGGGGATGTGCAGGGTAATATAATCGGATTCAGCGAAGAGGAGATCGAGATCCACTAAGGTACAACCTAAATTGATCGGCTCTTTCTTTGGAAATAAAGGGATCATAAGCTAATAATTTCATGCCCATTGATTTAGCCACATTAGCCACATGGGAGCCCAATTTTTCCTAAACCAACAACCCCCAAGGTTTTCTTATAGACTTCTGCCCCAATGAAGCGTTTACGTTCCCATTTGTCATTTTTGACGGATTGATTAGCTTCGGAGATATGACGGGATAGGGATAACATCATGGCTAGGGCGTGTTCTGCTGCGGCGATGGTGTTGCCTTCTGGAGAGTTTACCACCACGATCCCTTGACGAGTGGCGGCCTGTACATCGATATTATCCACGCCAACCCCGGCCCGTCCAATAATTTTCAGTTGGGTTGCGGCCTCAATAATCTCTTTAGTAACACGGGTTCCCGATCGCAGCATCATGGCATCGTATTCGGGGATAATTTTTACTAATTCTTCTGGGGGGTAAATCCCGTTTTAACATCCACCCTGTGCCACTTGTGAGAGGATTTCAACACCAACTTGGTCAATGGGATCTGATACAAGAACTTTTGCCATAGTAAATTCGCCTTGGTAGGGTGATCGTTATTTTGCTCTCATGGTTGCAGTAGTTTATTGTAAGGGTTGATCTCCCCTAAACCCCGAAATCGTTAACAAGTTTTCCAGTTTGCTTATTGGTGGGATTTACATTTACGACTAATGAGCATTATTTCCTAACAAGTCTTGATATTCCACCAGTGCATCAACAAAAAAATAATCCCGAGAGTAATGCAATTTTTGCTCAAAATGACAACTTTACTAGGGGAGAAGAGGTATCATTTAGTACCAGTGGAAATGTCGATTATGAATTAAGGGTTTTAGGTAAGGTGATTTCCGAGAAAGCTTTTCCCATAGGGGTAATCGCTTGGACTAAAGGCTTTCAAGAAATAAAAGGAACAGAGAGTTAGCGGATCTTGGTACACAACTTTAAAATTTCATAATTGGCTTGTCTGAAAAAACAGAAGAAATAGATTAAAATGAAGAGGTAAAAAGATTAGAGAGAGTAAATTGAAGCTAAAACAGACAAATAATCCCTTAACCCCGTCGATGGTCGATGATTTACGTTTAGCAGCCTCAAAAATGACGGGAGCAGAGCGTCGTTCATTTCAAGCTGAAATGTGTCTCAAGTATTGTGGAGGAAGTGCCAGACAAACCGAAATCGTGTTTGGTTGGGGGAGAAAAAATGTTCAACTTGGATTACATGAAAAACGAACTGGGATAGTGTGTTTAGGATTACAATCAGTCAATAGTGGATGTAAAAAATGGGAGGAAAGATACCCAATAGTTGCCCAATCATTGAAAGAAATAGCCGAAGCTCACGCACAACAAAACCCACATTTAATAACCCCATTGCCTATACAAGATTAACGGCGGCTGAAGCCATTAAACAATTAAGAAATCTAGGATATAATGGAGAGGAGGTTCCTGCTGCTTCGACAATGGCAGATATTTTAAATCGTTTGGGCTATCGATTAAGAAAAGTGGTAAAAGCTAAACCTAAAAAAAAATCTCGGAGACGGACGCTATCTTCGAGAATATAGAGAAAAAGATAGAAAAAAAGACCATTCTGTGAAACGTTTAAGTATGGATTGTAAAGCAACTGTGGAAATAGGAGAATATTCACGTGGCGGACAAACCAGAGGTTATAATCAAGCTCAAGATCATGATATGGGAACTAAAGAAAAATACGTTCCTTGTGGGATTGTAGATGAAGATACAGGGCAACTTTATGTAACTTTTGAAAGTGCTTATAAAACGAGTGATTTCATGGTAGATAACTTGGAGCAATGGTGGACAAGTCTGAGTATAACTGAAAAGCAGCAACTAGAGAACATCCAAATTAAAGTTGATAATGGACCAGAAAATAGTGGAATAAGAAGGCAATTTTTGAAGAGAATGGTAGAGTTTGCCGACCAAACTAAGAAATCTATTCAATTACTATATTTTCCTCCTTATTACAGTAAATATAATCCCATAGAAAGATGTTGGGGAATTTTAGAGAGGCATTGGAACGGAACACTTCTGAGAAATGCTCAAACGATGTTAGCTTGGGTAAAAACTATGACATGGAAAGGCTTAAATCCGATAGTTAAGTTAAGTAAAAAAGTTTATCAAAAAGGCATTTCTTTAACGAAAAAAGAGATGAAGGAAATTGAGAAACGTTTAGAACGTAATCCTCACTTACCTAGGGTTTGCTGAATAAAAGCAAAACCCTATTCTTTAAAAGGTTACACCCATATTCGCGATCGCAAAAAAGATCAGCTTTGTCGGCTACAAACCGCTATAATTGGTAGAAACACCTCCCAGTTGTTGGTCAAGAACAAATGTATCGAAAAGAGGAGCAACCTTTACCGCCCCCAGAAAAATTTGAATTACCTTTCGAGGGCAAATTGTCCCCCAATAATCGTTGGGTAATCATGGCAGAGTTGATACCTTGGGATGATTTTGAGGAAGAATATGCTAAACTTTTTTCAGCAGAAAAAGGTGCGCCAGCCAAACTATTTAGAATGGCATTAGGGACATTAATTATTAAGGAAAAATTAGGAACAAGTGATAGAGAAACTATAGAACAGATTAGAGAAAATCCCTATCTACAATACTTTATAGGTTTAAATTGTTATCAACAAGAGCCACCACTGGAATCTTCAATGCTAGTTCATTTTAGGAAAAGAATTGATGGAGAATTGATAAACAAAATCAATAAAAAAATAGTAAAAGAGAAATAGACAAGAGTGATAAAGAAGTAAAAAAAAAGGATTGTCTCCAAGAAAAAGGAGGAAAAATAAAAAATAAAGGTAAACTAATTTTAGATGCGACTTGTGCGCCAGCAGACATCAAATACCCAACGGATTTAGGCATATTAAATCAAGCCAGAATTGAGACAGAAAGAATAATAGATAATCTTTATAAACCATTAAGAGTAAAATTGAGAAAAAAGCCGAGAACTTCTAGAAAAATTGCTAGAAAGGAATACTTAAAAGTAGCTAAAAAACGAAAAGTATCTTATCAAGAAAGAAGAAAAGCTATCGGGAAACAGTTAAAATACCTTAAGAAAAATTTAGGAAATATAGAAGACTTAATTCAAGCTGGGGCTTCCCTGGAAAATCTGAGTAAAAGACAGAAAAATTGTCTAGAGACTATCAAAAAAGTTTATGAACAACAACAGTCAATGTGGGAGAATGAGACCCAGAGTGTTCCTCAAAGAATTGTAAGTTTAACTCAACCGCATATTCGTCCAATAGTGAGGGGAAAAGCAGTAAAACCAATAGAGTTTGGAGCTAAACTCTCAGTAAGCTGTGTAGATAACTATGTGTTTCTAGACAAAATAAGTTGGGAAAACTTCAATGAATCTTGTCATTTAAAAGAACAAGTAGAAAAGTATAAAGAAACGTTTGGCTATTATCCCGAATCCGTCCATGTAGATAAAATTTATCGAACTAGGGAAAACAGAAATTGGTGTAAGGAAAGAGGGATAAGAATCAGTGGTCCGAAGTTAGGAAGACCTCCGAAAAATGTCAGTGAAGAAGAAAAGAAACAAGCCCACTCCGATGAATGCTTCCGTAATGCTATTGAGGGAAAGTTTGGACAAGCTAAACGAAGATTTAGCCTAAATCTCGTGATGACAAAACTCCCTGAAACCTCCATTACATCTATTGCTATTACATTTTTAGTTGTCAATCTTTCTAAACTTCTGAGGCAGTTTTTGTCGCTTTTTTTGTCCTTATTTACTAATAATAGAACAGGGGAACTCATCAAACCGCCTTTCATTAATTTTGATTATACTTTAAACAATTTTTATGTACTAAAACTTATTGATTTGTCAGAAAATTCTTGGTCAAAAGTGGCATAAATTTTGGAGAAACTTTTTCAGCAAACCCTACCTAAATGGGATATTTTGATTAGACCCAGTTAGTCTAAAAAGTTAATAAGAGTGTAAAATTAAGTGAATTTCCTTTTTAAAAATAGTCAAAGCTAATTTAAAAGTTAGCGTATTTCTTTCTTTTAGATAGGGAGGTTTTTGTTCGCGGAAAGTATCCGCGAACAACTTTTTATTTTTCCCTTTTCGCTTATTTGAGATGTTCTACAAACAGATTCTGAGAATGGGTGGGAAACTTTTTCTTGGAAATCACCTAATCAGTATAAGCTTTTGGCGAATAATTCACAAATTCTCAACGGTTCACTTCGTGTCTATTCTTTTGATCCTGGTACGAGTAATCCGCCATTAGGGACTTTTAACCCCTATGAAATTCCTAATTTTCTTTTTTTTGGAGATAACACGGGTCAAGAATCTGGTGAGTTTACTTTTAGGTCTGCTGAGGTAACAATTAATTCTACTACTGTACCTGAATCTTCAGCTTCCTTGGCTTTGGGAATTCTTGGTGCCTGGGGAATTATACTCAAGATAAAACATATACTATAGCACTTCTCATACTTGTGAGGTACAGAGTTTTCTAGTTTTAGGAGTTCGGAGTTCGGAGTTCGGAGTTCGGAGTTCGGAGTTCGGAGTTCGGAGTTCGGAGTTCGGAGTTCGGAGTTTGGAGGTAACTGCTCACCGCAACAAAAAAGTCTTATTGAAAAGCACTACAAACAACATCAGTTGAGTCAACAAAAATATAAGCCCTGTGATTTAGCGTAAAATTCAAGCTAATTTATTACGGCTATTTTAATGACTAACATTCCCAGAATCAAGTCTTTTAAAAACCTCAAATAAAAACAACAATATGAGAAAAAAAAAAGAATAGTAAGATAGTTTTTTGTTAGCGGAGATTATCCGCTAACCTTGTTTATTTTTGTGCAGAGAGATAGGGCGATCAAGAAAAATCTATCCCCCATCGGCTCCGGAGCCTTTTACATCTCTAATCCTGGGGGACTCCGACCAGCTAATGACAATAATTTGCATAATTGGACAATGGCATTTTGCCCCTGTAATCTCATGGTCTCTAAAAAACTGAACATTTGGGTGACTAACTCTGCACCCCAGTCGCTTCTTGCTCCCCCACTTACTTTGCGGTGAATGACAATGGGACGTAAAGCTCTCTCAGCATCATTATTATCTGGTTTGACTTCAGGATAAGTTAGAAAGGTGAACCACTCTTCCCAATGACGTTTGAGACGGTTAATCAATCTTTGTGCATCATAAGGCCATCCTTTTTTGGGAGTTGCTTTAAAAATCTTTTGCAGTGAGTTCTCGACTTCTGTTCTTTTGGAGCCTAAGTCTTCAAGGGTTAAATTTCGACCATGATAATGACGATAATGGATACGGGCGGTTGCTAAAACTTGCTGTACATCGGCAGCAAATTCTCGATTCGCTTGAAAACGACTGGTTTTAAGGGACTCTAACTCTCGTTCTAAATTTGCCAGACATTTCTGTTTGGCCATCGCACTTTGTCTAAAGTAGGCACTATAGCAGTCACTGGTGAGGATGCCCTTAAAATCTGCTCCTAACAATTTCTCGACTTCTGCGGAGCTTCTAGTGGGAGCCAACATCAACACACAGACCTCATTTGATGTGGCTACCCAAACCCAATACTTGATGCCATCGATGCAATAACTGGTTTCGTCAACACATCGGATTCCTGGCTGCTGGATGTACTTTAACCACTGTTGGGTCAAGGGTTCTAAACTTTCTTGAAACCATTTGTGCATTTTGGCAAGGCTCCCTTGAGAAATGGGAATGCCAAAGACATACTCTATAAAATGTTCCTGTTTACGCCATGTAAGATTACCCCCATAGCCAAGCCAGCCCACGATGCTACTTAATCGCGCCCCATAACTGAATCCTTCTTTAACTCCCAATGGAACAGGACTGTAATCTGACCATCCACAACTAGGACATTTATAGAATCCGCGACGATATTCCCTGATTTCTATGGGTTGGTCTACTACTTCAGCCACTTGCTGGACTTTTTCGGGAACTACTTCATCTCGTTCCACTGAACCCCCACAAACAGGACAGTTTTCTAGTTCTAAAGGGACTATCTTATCGGGCTGACCAAAACCATTACGGGTCTTCCCTGGGTGGTCATATTTTGGTCCGCGTTTAAATCCTTTTTTGCGTTTCTTTTTGTCAGAAGGCTTTTTTAGTTGGTCTGATGATGGGGGGACTGAACTGTTTTTTGAGTTACGGTTTTTTAGCTTATCTCTCTCTTCTTTCAATTTTTCAATTTCTTGCTGTTGTGTAGAGATTTGTTGTTGTTGCTGGTCAATCAGTCTTTGTTGAAGAGATAACTGTTGTTGTGCCTTGACTAGCCACTCAATCATGAAGACATTGTTCGCCAACTGTTCATCGGCGATAGCTCTAACTAGCTTTGAATCAATGGTAGCATTTGTGGTCATAACCCCCACTATACATAAAAATCCCCGATTTTACCTTTATGTTGTCAAGACAGATTCTTTATTGCGGTGAGCAATTACGTTTGGAGGCTCGATATTAGGTGTACATATTGAGTCCGAGAAACGCTATATAATAATAGTTTACTCTTCCTCTCCCCATTTTTTCTTATTTTTTTCTGCTGCCCGTAAAGATTTTTTAGAGGGCATTTCATAGGGAGAATCTAATAATTCTAATTGTTGAGGTTTGGGTGTCCTTGTTCCTTCTTTTCTGCGCTGTGATGTTCTTTCTTCACTGGTATCTTCTGCCACAATTTCATAAAGGGTTGCTAATTTATTTTTCCCCTTCCCTTTCCGTAAAATACGACCTAATCTTTGTACATATTCCCGTGCAGAACTGGTTCCCGATATAATTATCGCAACCTTTACTTCTGGAACATCAACACCTTCGTTTAAAACATGAGAAGTTACTAAACTTTTATAAATTCCTTCTCGAAACTTTGTTAAGATATCGTGACGCTCTTTTACTGGGGTTTGATAGGTGATAGCAGGGATTAAAAATTCTTGAGAAATTCGGTAAACCGTTGCATTATCATTGGTAAAAATTAACAATGAATCTTGATCATGTTCACAAACTAATTCCTCTAATACTCTTATTTTTCCCTCTGTCCCGGCTGCAATTTCTTTTGCCTCTCTATGGGCTAACATTGCCCGTCTTCCTGCTGGACTTCTGGCACTAGCTTTAACAAAAATTTGCCAACCGTTTAAACTCCCTAAAGATATATTAGACTTGCGTAAAAAATCATTTCTAATTTGCATTGCTTGATCATATGTTTTTCTTTCTTTTTGTGATAATTTGACCTTAATTTCTACTACTTTATGATCAGCTAATGTTCCCCCGGCAAGTTCTTTTACTCCCTTGCGATAAACCACTTCACCAATTAAACTGTCTAAGTCACGATGGCTACCATCAGCCCTTTCTGGGGTGGCAGTCAAGCCCAAACGATAGGGAGAAATAGCGTATTCTGCAATAACACGGAAAAAATCTGTGGGAAGGTGATGACATTCATCAAATATCTGCAAAGCGTAACGATTTCCTAATGTTTCGGCGTGAATGGCTGCGCTGTTATAAGTAGCAATTAAAATGGGACTGCGATCGCGTGATCCTCCTCCCAATAACCCCACCTCAATGTCAGGAAACGCTGCACACATCTGCGCGTACCATTGGTGCATCAAATCTAGGGTAGGTACTATAATTAGGGTGGTGCGAGGGGTAGCAGTCATGGCTAACTGTGCTAAATAGGTCTTTCCTGCTGCTGTGGGTAACACAACCACCCCTTTACGCCCTGAAAGTTTCCAAGCTTCTAACGCTTCCGTTTGATGGGGATAGGGTTCCCTCTCAAAACTAGGGGTTAAGTCTAGAGGAAAAAAGTCCTTAGCATTGTCAACAAAGTTGAGATTATTTGATTCTAAGGTTTCAATCAAAACCCGATAATAAATAGCCGGAACCCTAAACTTCTCGATGCGATCGTCCCATGTAGCAAACTCGATCCATGCTTTCCCTCTTGGGGGTGGATGTAAAATTAATGTGCCGCGATCGTACTTCAGTTTACTGGGACGTGCCATGTAGTTATTTAGTATTGTCTTATATTTAAGTTATAGAATTTGATGGATGTTCTCAACTACATCCTCGACAAAATCAACGGTTTCATTGACTAAATTATCATCAATAGACCCACGGTTTCCTATATTATAGGTTGGATCGATGTCTGCTTGATGAGAAATTATATTTCTACGCTCAACAATAAAAGTTAGTTGTTGTTTAATATCTTCTATTGATTAAAAATTTAAACTTAAAATTGCTACCATAGAGATAAGAGTTATTTCTTGTACAAATTTAATGATTTCGGGTCTGCTCTTTGCCTTAATGGGATTTTTTCATTTGTTGAGAATCCTATTTCAATGGCCAGCAATGGTAGGAATATGGACAGTGCCGTTTACCATCTCTGTAGTAGCGATTGTTGTCGCAGGGTTTTTGAGTTTCTGGGCATTTCGTCTGTCAAGGAAAGTGCCTATATCCAGCCATTAGAGAAAAACTATGAGAGAAACTTCTGATGTTTCAATTCTTAACAATTGACACTCTACTCGTCTTTAGGCAGTGGAGTGTCAATCAATGGATTAGAACTTATCACTTTAATATCCATTTTTGATAGTTGATGATTAAGTTTTCATCTTTAATGACGTTTTCTTTACCTAAATAAAAATGGTGTTGCTAAAAGTCACTAACACTGTTATACTGTTAACCAGTATTAAGAGAAATATATGTCAGAAATAGAACAAGTTATTGAAGATTATGTATTAGGCTGGAATAGTTCCAAGCCAGAAGATAGACTATTATTAATGAAAAAAGTTTTGGCAGAAAATTGTCTTTATCTAGATTCTCATCTACCTAAACCAGTTGATAACATAGAAACACATTGTCAATTGATAGAGAGCTTCAGAGAAAAATTTCCCGAAATTAGCTTACAATTAAGCACAGCAGCAGATAGTCATCATGGTCATTTTAAATTAACCTGGAAGATGGTTAAAAAAAATGGAGATGTGTTCCTGGGAGGTAACTTTTTTGGAGAAGTAAACCAACAAAATAAAATAACAAAGTTAGTGGGATTTGTTGATAAGAAATGAGCATGATTAGTATGGGAACTTAATCTGAAATGTTTATGACTTGATTCTGAGTTAAATAAACCTGATTGATATTATACTTGACAATTTGATAAAATATTCCAAAAATTATTATAGTCAGACTCGTTAAAAGATATTGACTTAGTTTTCTTAGAGAGCTATTTCATTCTAGATGATAAGATATCTATATTTTTCTTATATTTCCTTGATTCCCCTAATCTGAGATAGATTATAATAGATTGACTTAAGAAAACTATCTCATTATTTTATCAATGTCCAGTTATTCAGAATCAAACCCTAACCCTAATATTGGCACCAGTGATTCACCTCATACTGATTATCGTCACCTTGAGGCTAAGAAATTAACTCCAATGTATCAGCATTATGTTGAGGTTAAAGAACAATATCCTAACACTTTATTAGTGTATAGAGTTGGTGATTTTTTTGAATGTTTTTTCCAAGATGCTGTTACTATTTCTCAAGAATTAGAATTACATTTAACCAGTAAAGAAGGTGGCAAAGAAATAGGCAGAGTTGCCATGACTGGTGTACCTCATCATGCTTTGGATCGTTACAGTCGTTTATTAGTAGAAAAGGGCTATGCTGTGGCTATTTGTGATCAAGTAGAAGACTCGGCACAAGCAGCAGCACAAGGGCGAATGGTGGAGCGGAAAATTACTAAATTATTGACTCCTGGAACCCTTACAGATGATGGAATGTTATCAGCAAAACAGAACAATTATTTAGCTGCTATTGTTATTACTGGAGAACATTGGGGACTTGCTTACGCTGACATTTCTACGGGAGAATTTTTTACTACCCAATGCCAAGATTTAACTAATCTGAATTTAGAGTTATTAAGGCTACAACCAGCAGAAATTTTAATCCCTACTAATGCCCCCGATATTAATAGTTTATTACGCCCCGGAGAGAAGTCTCAATATTTAGCTGATGTCTTACCAGACTGTTTTTGTTATTCCCTGCGATCGCAAAGTCCTTTTACGTTAAATGAAGCTAAAAGTAAGCTATTAATAACCTTTCATCTAAGATCATTAGAAGGGTTAGGATGTGAAAATTCACCCTTAGCTATTAGGGCAGCTGGCGGTTTATTAGATTACATAGAAGATACCCAAAAAGCTCATCAATTTCCCTTACAACTTTTACGTACTTATAGTCAAGTTAATTTCCTTATTTTAGATTACCAAACCCGTCGTAATTTAGAAATAACTCAAACTGTGAGAGATGGCAGTTTTCATGGTTCCTTATTATGGGCATTAGACCGCACCTGTACAGCAATGGGAGGTCGTGCTTTACGTCGTTGGTTATTAGAACCATTATTGAATATTAAAGGAATTGTTGCTAGACAAAATACCATAAAACAATTGATTAAAAATCCATCTTTAAGACAAGATATAAGACAATTACTCCGTAGTATTTATGACTTAGAAAGAATTAGTGGCAGAGTTGGTGCAGGAACAGCTAATGCTAGAGATTTATTATCACTAGCGGAGTCATTAGTCAAGTTAAAAGAATTAGCTGAATTAGCGAGTCAAGGTGATTCACCTTATCTAAAAGCCCTACAAAATGTTCCCCCAGACTTAGAGAAATTAGGTCAATATGTTATCGATCATTTAGTAGAGTCTCCCCCCTTACATTTAAAAGATGGCGGTGTAATTAGGGATGGGATTAATGGTGATTTAGACGCTATGCGTCAACGCTTAGAAGATGATCGTCAATGGTTAGCTAATTTAGAGATTACAGAAAGAGAAAGAACAGGAGTTACTAACCTAAAAGTTGGCTATAATAAAACCTTTGGTTATTATTTAAGTATGCCTCGAAGTAAAGCAGAACAAGCACCAGAAAATTATGTTAGAAAACAAACTTTAACCAATGAAGAAAGATATATTACTCCTGAATTAAAAGAAAGAGAAACCCGCATTTTAACTGCACAAGATGATCTCAATAAATTAGAGTATGAAATTTTTGTAGAATTGCGCTTAAAAGTTGCAGAGAAAGCCCAAGAAATTCGAGAAATTGCTAAAGCTGTGGCTGCCATTGATGTCTTATCAGGGTTGGCAGAGATTGCTGTTTTTCAGGGTTATTGTTGCCCCGAAATTGTCGACAGTAGAATCATAGAAATTATGGACGGGAGACATCCCGTAGTTGAACAATCTTTAGGTGCTGGTTTATTCGTCCCTAACTCAACGAATATGGGGGATAATCAAGGAGAAATTAACCCAGACTTAATTATTTTAACAGGTCCTAATGCCAGTGGAAAAAGCTGTTATTTAAGACAAGTTGGACTTATTCAATTAATGGCGCAAACCGGTAGTTTTGTCCCTGCAACAAGGGCAAAATTAGCCATTAGCGATCGCATTTTTACCCGTGTGGGGCGGTGGATGATTTAGCAACGGGACAATCAACTTTTATGGTAGAAATGAACGAAACAGCTAATATTTTAAATCATGCAACCAAAAAATCTTTAATTTTATTAGATGAAATTGGACGGGGAACTGCAACTTTTGATGGACTTTCTATTGCTTGGGCAGTGGCGGAATATCTAGGAACAGAAATACAAGGAAGGACAATTTTTGCTACTCATTACCATGAATTAAATGAACTTGCTTCTATTCTTACTAATATAGCTAATTATCAAGTTACTGTTCAAGAATTACCCAATGAAATTGTCTTTTTACATCAAGTTAGGCCCGGAGGTGCGGATAAATCTTATGGTATTGAAGCAGGAAGATTAGCTGGTTTACCTACTTCTGTAATTAATAGAGCAAAACAAGTTATGAATCAAATAGAAAAACACAGTAAAATTGCTTTAGGATTACGGGAAGGTATTTCCAAAGTTAATCCTACAAAAAACACCAAAAATAAACAGGAGTTGATCGAACAATTAGATATTTTTGATGATTTCTAAGAGAAATAGGGCTTTTTCTTTTATCTCCAGGTCAAAACCATCTGCTAAGAGTTAGCATAGAATTAAATGCGTATTCAATGTTAAACCATGCTTGACCTGACTAAAGATATTCGTTCCCTCACTGAATTTAAGCGCAATACTAGCGAACTTGTTGAAAACCTTAAACGAACTAAACATCCCCTTGTTTTGACTGTTAACGGCAAAGCAGAACTTGTAGTACAGGATGCTGAGTCTTATCAAGCTTTACTCAACGCAGCAGAACTTGTTGAAACCCTTAAAGGAATAAAACGGGGACTCGACCAAATGAAAGAAGGACAAGGAAGAACCGCAGAAAGCTTTTTTAATGAGATGTTTGACCAGTTAGACTAAACCTAATGAGCAACAAATATCAAGTTATCATCCAACCTGAAGCAGAACAAGGCATCAAAGAGGCATATTATTGGATTAGTAGCTATTCTCCTCGCAATGCCAGAAGTTGGTTAGAAGGCATCTACAAAGCCATCATGACCTTGGAACAAATGCCCCTCCGTTGTTCTGTTGCGTTTGAGAACAATTTTTTTGAAGAAGAAATTCGGCAACTCCTCTACCCGAATTTCTCACAAAATCTGCGATCGCCAAACACAGAAGCCTTACAGGAAGTGGGTTTGAACAGAGCGATCGCAGATTTCCCCAACCAACAGTCTGTTGTCAGATTTTAAGTTAAAATCAACCCGAATTAGACAAAGATGAAAAGATAAATCAATCACTCATTTTTCCAAAAAAATTATTAATAAAATCTCTAATAGTACTAGATTGTTAGAATAAAATATGCTATAATCTAATTATTAAAGCAATTTACCTTAAACTGATTTAATGAGTCCCAGTCATCCCCGAACCCCTCGTCAAGTAATCAACTTTAGTAAACAGAAAGGAAAAGAAATAATCGCTAATTTTGATGGGGGACTAATCACTTCAGATGCGGGGATTGTCTGGATAGCTGAGTTGGATAAAAAACTGGGAATTACCGAGAAGTTTGGTAACTGTTTTCAAGATCATCGTCATCAATCTTATGTAGCTCATTCCGTTCATGAGTTATTAGCACAAAGGCTTTATGGAATTATTTTAGGCTATGAAGATGTCAATGACCATGATAAATTACGTCACGATCCTGCCCTTAAGATCGCTTTAGAAAAGCTTAATGAACTTGAAGATAAAAAGGGATGGTTAGCTGGAAAAAGTACAATTAATAGATTGGAATATTGTCCTGAGACTATTCTCGACCAAAAAACGAGTCGTTATCATAAAATAGAACCCAACTTTGAAGCCATTGAAAAATCTTTTATCGAATTTTTTTTAGAGTCTTATAAAAACCTCCCTTAAGTATTATATTAGATATGGATGTCACGGATGACCAAGTACATGGTAATCAAGAAGGGGCATTTTTTAATAGTTATTATCACGGAGTATGTTATGCTCCTTTATATATTTTCTGTGGGCATCATTTATTAGTTGCTAAACTTCGTTCATCTAATGTAGATCCAGCCGATGGAGCCTTAGACGAATTACAAAGAATTATCGGACTAATTAGAGAAAAATGGTCAGAGACTCATATCCTAGTTAGGGGTGATAGTGCCTATGCCCGTGAAGAAATCTTCTATTTTTGTGAAAATCAGCCTTTAGTTGATTATGTTATAGCTATGGGAACAAATGGCGTTCTTAAGTTACGAGCGGATGATGTAATTGAAAAAGCCAAACATGAATGTGAAAAAAAACTAGCTCCAATAACTGAATTAATGGATAGTTTATTTCAGAAAAAAGAAGATTTAGAAGAAGTTAAAAAATTAGTACCAATTTCTACTTGGTATCGCTCTATTCGTTATAAAACAGAAAAGTCATGGAGTTGTCAAAGAAGAGTAGTGACAAAAGTTTGTTATGGAAGTGATGGCTTAAAAATGCGCCATGTGGTGACATCTTTGCCCGCTTCAAAAATTCCACCCTCAAAACTTTATACAAAAAAATACTGTCCGAGAGGCGAGATGGAAAATCGGATTAAAGAACAACAATTAGACTTGTTAGCTGATAGAACTTCAACTCAAACATTTCAAAGTAATCAACTAAGATTATGGATACATTCCTGGGCTTATGTTCTCATAAATGCTTTTCGTCAACACTGTTAAAAAAAAACTTCATTGGCTAAAGCAACTCTGGGAAGAATACGTCTAAATCTTCTTAAGTTGGGAGCCAGAATAAAGATTAGTTGTAGAAGAATTATTATCGCTATAGCTAGTGCTTGTCCTTATCAAGATATTTTGTCTATTGCTAACAAAAGAATTAAAACTATTCCTAATACTGGATAAGTAGAATAAGTTGTTTTTTAAAAAAGATATCTATCATAAGTTGTTGACTGACTGATACTTTCATTTAGTCTTATTTATCGTGGAGAAAATCAAAAGTTAATATAATTATTCCCTCTTAAACTCAATTTTTGGATAATCAAAGTCAATTTTTTTATTCATCTATATTCAAAATTTCTATTAGTCCTAAAAATTATCATTTTTCATCTCTGGATTGGGCTTTCAAATTAATTTGTGAGAAATCCGGGTCTACGGTAAAGGCAAAAACACCTACCGCATTCTTTTCACCGTCGTTGAACAAACGGTGCATATCCTCTATGTTAGGCACTCCGCACAAAAACCTCTATCCCCAGAGGATGACCAGCAACCCTAAACCTAAAGCAAATATTAAGTTTGTTGACAATACTTTGACAAAATCAACGGGGGGGAGGATAGGAGCGTTTTCAAAACTATTTTTAGATTAATTCTAGTTTAAGAGTTATTTTGCTCTTATATAGTGATTAATCTTGTAATTTTACAGATTTTATTTTGAGGATTTGCATTCGATGAATAGATTAACTAAACTTGCATTAGGAACAGTGGCTGCTTCTAGTGGTTTGATGGTAGCTTATGCACCTGCTCAAGCTGCTTTGCTGGGTGATACTGTCAGAGCAGAATTCACTGCTGCTGGTATTGGAACATTCCTGGATGAAACAGATACGGTTGTTGACCCAGGGACTGAATTTAGTTTACCTTTCGGGTCAAATGGCCTTGAACTTGATGTCAAAAATGATTCTTTTGATATTATTTACGACCTAGGAGTAACATCAGGTGTAGGTGCTGACACAACTTGGATTTTGTCTGATCTTGACTGGGTAGATACTCCTGGAATTATTACAGGTGTGACCTTGACATCAGGGGATGCTAGTTTAATCTCTGGTATTTCTTTTACTGATGATACTATTACTATTGACTTGCTCAGCTATACAGTTCCCCCACAAGCAGCCGTTGAAACATGGTCATTTAATATCGAAACCTCGAAGGAAACTGTACCTGAACCATTAACCATTTTAGGTAGTTTAACCGCTCTGGGATTTGGAGGATTTTTTAAAAGAAAACTTAACAAGAAGCGTAATCTTGGTTAAATTTTCAGATAACAATTTAATTGATTGATTTGTAGGGACATAATAATTAAGGATTGATAGAAATTCTTTCTTGAATAATTTTTTTTAGTTTTTTCTTTAATTTTTGGGTAAGTTTATTAACATCTTTTTTAGCTTCTTTGGTAAATCAGACTTGATAGACCATCAATCAGTATCTCCCAAGACTTCATCTAGGGAGTAAGTCTCATTATTATTAATTTGTTCTAAGGATATTTGTAAGCTTTCTCTTAATTTGGGAATAGAAAGTAATTCAATGGTTTCTTGTAAGCTTTCATAACTTTTTTGGGAAATAAGTATAGCAGAATCATTTTGATTTTGTATTTCATAAATAACATCGTCTTCAGTAACAGATTTGATCAGATTGTTTAAATCTTCTGGATTATTTGTAATGTTTAGCTTTTGTCTCATATTATTTGGTAAAATCTCTTAAAATTAAATGGTCTTGTAGAATATCATACTTAATCAATGAGATAAGATCAATTAAAATTATAGGAAAAGACTAAAAATGATATTAAAATAAAAAAAGAAACTCAAACATTGAAACTTCATGAAGACCAAAATAGAAACATGGAAATGTGTAGAAGGGTGTGGAGCCTGTTGTAACTTAGATCCAAGCGATCGCCCCGACTTAGAAGACTATTTAACCCCAGAAGAATTAGACCATTATTTAAGTTTAGTGGGAGAGGAAGGTTGGTGTATTAATTTTGAGCAAGAAACTCGAAAATGTTTAATTTATGAACAACGTCCCCGTTTTTGTCGGGTACAACCAGATAGTTTTCAAGAAATGTATGATATTGATCCCTCTGAGTTTAACGACTTTGCCATTGAATGTTGTCGCCAACAAATAGAAGGAGTTTACGGAGGCAAAAGTACCGAGATGAAACACTATAATAGAGAAATTACTCAAATTAACTAACCACAGTAAGGAGGTTCGCCCATCGATACCATTTACGGAAACCTGCAAGGGTTAAAACCCAACCAAGTCAAGCAGTTAAAACGACTTTATCATCAAAAACTACGGGGCGATCGCTTCACGTCTCCAGAGTTTGCCGAAAGACTGGCCGCCGTAAGTTCGGATCTCGGTCAAGGGGTATGCGCCTATATTAACCGTCGTGGCCAGGTTATTCGGGTAGGAGTTGGGACCCCTAGACAAACCCAAATACCTGCCCTAGAATTGCCACGTTATGGGGCTGAACGGCTTTGTGGTATTCGCTGCATTGCCACCCAACTCAAAAGCGATCCCCCCAAAGAGTCTAGTTTGACAGCAATGGTACTGCAACGTCTGGATAGTTTGGTGGTGTTGTCCATAACCTCAGAAGGGAAAACGCGACGAGGTGGTGGGGCTACAGGGTATATTAAAGAGGCTTATATTGCTCATTTACTGCCCCCTTCAGAGTTTAACCCCAACCATGCCTATTACTGGACTGTTTCCCCGGCCATGACCATAGAAACCCTCTCAGAACAAGACTTTTTTGGCTTAGTAGAAGGGTTAGAAGAGGAGTTTAGTCGGGAATATGTGGCCCAACAGGTAGAAGGAGATCACGAACGGGTTCTTATCGTTGGCTTACAAACAGATAAAATGAGCGATCGCGCGTTTGCTGAGGAGTTGGCCGAGGTAAAGCGACTGGTGGACACTGCTGGTGGTGAAACCGTGGAAACCATCCAACAAAAACGCCCTAAACCCCATCCTCAAACCCTTGTAGGAAAGGGTAAGGTAGAAGAGATCGCTTTACGGGTGCAAACGTTAAGGGCTAATCTAGTGGTGTTTAGTCTGGACCTATCTCCTGCACAAGTTCGCAACCTGGAAACCCAGTTAGGGGTTAAAGTGGTTGATCGGACTGAGGTTATTTTAGATATTTTTGCCCAACGGGCCCAGTCACGGGCCGGTAAGTTACAAGTAGAGTTGGCCCAGTTAGAATATATGTTGCCTCGGTTGGTTGGTAGGGGTCAAGCTATGTCTAGGTTAGGGGGTGGTATTGGTACCAGAGGACCAGGGGAAACCAAGTTAGAAACGGAACGTCGGGCCATTCAAAAGCGTATTTCTCGCCTACAACAGGAAGTTAATAAGTTACAGTCTCATCGTTCCCGTTTGCGTCAACAGCGTCAAAAACAGGAGGTTCCCAGTATTGCGATCGTTGGTTATACCAATGCAGGTAAGTCAACCTTGATCAATGCGTTAACCAATGCAGAAGTCTATACCGCAGATCAACTATTTGCTACCCTTGATCCCACTACTCGTCGTTTATCTGGTATTGATGATAACACAGGGCAACCTTACACTTTCTTGTTAACAGATACGGTAGGATTTATTCATGAGTTACCCCCATCTTTGGTTGATGCGTTTCGCGCTACTTTAGAAGAGGTAACAGAAGCGGATGCGTTGTTACATTTGGTTGATTTATCTCACCCTGCGTGGCAACATCATATACAGTCGGTGATGAATATTTTACAGGAAATGCCTTTAGTTCCGGGTCCCATTTTATTAGTCTTTAATAAGATTGATACAGTAGATGGAGAAACCTTAAAGGTTGCACAAGAAGAGTATCCTTTAGCTGTGTTTATTTCTGCCAGTCAACGGTTAGGTTTAGAAACGTTACGTCATAAGTTAAGTCAGTTGGTTCAATATGCGTTAAAGAATTCTAGTTTTTAACAGTTATCAGTTATCAGTTATCAGTTATCAGTTATCAATTTAAAATTGTTTGACTGTCTATCTCAATATCCCGAAAAGCTAAGGGAGAAATAACACCTTGAGTCAAGTTAAATTGTTTTAAATAACAATTATTTTCTGGTTTTTGAAAGACTATTAATTGACCGTTTTAAAGGTCAATAACCCAATACTCTTTAATCTTAGCAAGAGCATAAATTTTTTGTTTGGTATCAAGATCATATTTTAATGTGGTGTCTGAAACTTCAATCAGTAACTCAATATCTTTTGGATAAGGGTGACGATTATCATAACGTTCTAGGGGCAGTTTTGCTATGACAATATCTGGTTCAGGTTTAGAATCAAAAAGCATAATCGGATGTGCCTCAAGATGATTGCTTTTCCTCTTAATTTTTCTCTGAAATAGTCGGCAAGCTTAAAAGTAACTCTTCGATGAAAGGGTTTTTCTGGAGTCATTTTCATGATTTCTCCTGCAATTAACTCTACTCTTTTTTGTGATAGAATACCAGCAGTAATCATGTTATGATAATCTTCTATTGTCCATTTTACTAATGTTCGCATAGTCATAACTCAAGTATGATTTTAGGTTTCTTGATTATTCATAAATTTTAACACACTTTTTTATATTTACTTTCAATATGTAAAACAATACTGTACAATAAAAAGTAGTCAAATAATTAAAGGAAATTGTAACTTTTGGCTAAACTGTCTCCCGAATCATTAACCAAAATTTTTAGTTTACAAAGACGATTAATAGAATTGATTGCTGAAATAAAAATAACAGAATTTAATCTGTTTGAACAATATGGTGAAACAGAGGAGACACTACCAGAATTAGAACAAATGCAGAACTGTCTCGAAAGATTGACAAATCCTTACTCTCGCCTCTATACCTTAACTTTAAGAATTGCTGAATACTATCCCATCGCTCCTTCTGCTATCCTGGAATTATTGGATGAAACCATTGAACAAGCTGAAATATCAGTGGATGTGGTAGAAGCCAGTCTATCTGAAACTAAAAAAAACTGGGGTTTATCATGACTAATAAATCTTATATTCCCGATCTAGAAACAAGAAGTAAAAATGTTACTCAATGGAGAGAAGCTTGCAGAAAATTAGATTTAGTGACCTTGAAGTTTGATGAATTAATTGCCATTATAGAAGCTGATTTACGCCAGCAAAAGTTAGAAAAACTACAAAATACAAATAAGTCAGAGAGATAAACTATTACGACTAATTTTCAAATTGATTAAAAAGCTTGTATCCATTCTTTTATTTCATAATCTGTCCAAATTCCATTTTTCCAATAGGGATCATTTTCAATTAATTCCTTGACTTTTTCGGCGTTTTCTGCATCATAAATACCGAAAACTTTAGTATTATCTTTAGTGGGTCCAATGGTAATTAAAATACCTGCTTCTTGTTGCTGTTTTAAACCTTCTAAATGATCTTGACGGTAAGGAGTTCTTTTTTCTAAAGCATTTTCGCAGTAACTACCAAATAAAACGTATTTAGGCATAATTTTAACCAATAAGAAATAATTAGGGGTCGAAAAGGTAATCGCTTACCTCTCCTCCCATTCCAAACCGTGCATGAGACTTTCACCTCACACGGCTTTCGGCAATTAGTCCCTTGTCATGGGTACTGTTAATACATCGTCTTTCCATTTATAGCCATTATCTAGCCAATCATAGAGGTAGTCATTTTTGTTTTTGACATCATGACAGTGACGATGCAGGGCTTGAAGGTTGTTGTAGGTATCCTTTCCACCTTTCGATTTAGGGATAATGTGGTCAACTTCTATCAAGTCTTCAGGCGTAAAGTGTTGCTTGCATTGAGGACATATACCTTTTTGTTTCTTTAAGAGTTTTGAAACCCTATTTGGTGTCCCAGTATATGCACCTCGTATGTATGCTCCAGTATGTCCAGTTTCCGTCATAGGGCGATGCTTCAGGCTTAACCAGTTGATGTCTCCTTATTTCCGTTTCGGCATGGTGGTAAAGGACACAATCCTTGGTTTGGAACGTCCAGAGTCCGTGTTTTCCGTTTGAGAAATATTTTCTGAGAGCTTTATTCAACGTTGTCTTTTTCTTTTTCCTGCTGACTGTCCATGCTCTAAGCATATTCCATAATATGTGGGCTTCGGATGAGAACGTTTCCTTACTGGCTACAGTTCGGTAGTAATTGCACCATCCTCTAATTATGGGGTTTAATCTTGCGATTAATGCTGCTTGTGGGGCTTTCTTGTTGGCTTTAATAACCTCTTTGATTGCCTCGTGATGAGCTAGTATTTTCTTCTTGCTTGGTTTGATTATTGTCTTGAATCCAATGATTCTGGGGTGTTTACCACCTGTATTACCTGAGTGGTGTTTCCCAACGGGGTATGACCTGATATTGAATCCAAGAAAATCAAAGCCAGGGTCAACGATTTTGCCATCCTGTTTGATACTTTTTAAGGTGTGTCTGATGGAGGTCTTTTCTGGTTTTAGTTCCAGTCCAACCTTTTCTAACCATTGCGCAATCAGTTTTTTACATTGTAGAATAACGTCGTAATCCTCATGGAGAATTACAAAATCATCGGCGTAACGGATGAATCTGGGTTTAAACCTTCGATTTACAGAGCCACCCTCCCTTTTCTTTGAATTGGGGAAGTGTTTTTCTAAATCTTTTATCATTCCGTGTAGTGCTATGTTAGCCAATAGAGGGCTTATAACACCACCTTGAGGTGTACCTGAATCGGTTTCCTCAAATATGCCTTTGTCCATAACACCACATTCCAACCATTGTTTGATGATTCTTTTGATGTTGTGTGGACACTCTACTTTGGACAGTAGGTAATCATGATTAATCTTGTCGAAGCATTTGGCGATATCAGCATCTAAAACATATTTGGGACATTGATTGATTGTCGAGAATATTCTGCCGATTGCGTCGTGTGCGCTTCTGCCTGGACGAAAACCATAACTGGTTCCTTCAAATTGAGCTTCCCAGTATGGCTCTAAGGCTGATTTAACCAAGGCTTGCATTACTCTATCTTTTATGGTGGGTATCCCCAAGCCACGTTTTTCATCTCTTCCAGGTTTGGGAAGCCAAACTCGTCGGAGTGCCTTTGCTTTGTAACCCTTAAATGCTAGTTCTTTAACTAACTTTAACCTTTGGTTAGGGCGTAGTGCCTTTTTCCCGTCAACTCCAGCAGTTTTCTTGCCTTGGTTGTCTTGGGTCACTTTGCGTATGGCTAAGAGCTTTGCATAATGTGACTTTAACAGTAACTTTTGAAGCTGTTTAGCTTTAACTTTATTACCTGATTTAACAGCTTGAAATATTCTTTTTTTGAAGCTTAAACACTTTTCTCTGGACTTTTGCCCAGTTGATTGTGTTCCATTCTGGCGTAGTCTTGATTATACTCGCATTCGACATATTTACCTCTAATTGAGACTATTTCTTCTAATTAACCAGCAATACGTCAGCATATCCATACTTATTGCAAGTAGGCATTAGCAATTTAATTGCTTCTCACCCCCATGACCCTTGCGCTTAAGTTTGTCACTACTTATCTACTCGACCAGTGATAAGAGCAATCATGGGGTTAATTCGTTCCGTTGGTTTGGGTGTATCGATTTTAGGTTTCATCTTTCCCCCAGGTTAATTTTAGGAATCTGTGTGGATGAGTTACCTAGCTTTCCACTTTTCACCTTGTTCTTTTTGAACGCAGCCTATCAAACAGTTTTGGCTACTTAGTTGTTTTGAGGGTTCAAGTCGATGATTCAACGTAATGTTTAACCATGACCGATTAACTAGAGGAACGTCTTGCCATGCTGTTTCATGACGGGTTCCCCTTTTAACCCTGCTTCCATCCTGGGTTTACTATGTCCAAAACGAAGGGTTATGTCGTTACTCTTAGGATTACTCCTTTGATTCCGAGTTTGGCTCCTTTAGCCAACAAACCAACAGTTATTCAGATTTCTAGGTTCTGAACGGGCTACACGCTTATACTTTAGTACAAGCTTTCTAGCCCAACGAATCGCACAAATAAGACAACTATAGCAATCAGTAATGGTTCATGAGATTCTCGAGATCCCCCCTTTAGTTCCCCCCTTAAGACCCCGTCGTTAACGACGGGGTTTGGGGGTTAGGGGGGATCAGTTTCAATATTAATTCTCACAACTGATAACTGATTGCTATAGGAGAGGATTATAACATGAATTAACACAATACAACAACGGTTAAATGTAACAGATTGGTTAACATTGACTCTCGTGATTTTAATACATTAATAACACAGGTTAATGGAAGATAAAAGTGATAATTTATTGGTTAAAAGTCTCTTGAATTAATCTTTTTATTTCAGTGGAACTAATTGTGATTTGATCTGATTTTGCATAAATAACTAAAAGTAAAATTAAGGTTGGTGAGGTAACTTGATAAATCAGACGATAACCACCACTTTTGCCACTAGGAATATCACTATTTTTAGCTCTTACTTTAAAAACTGTAGCTTTAATATCAGTGATTTGTTCTCCAATCAATATCCCTTCTTGTAATTGTTTAATTATAGGAGCAATATCTTTCTGTATGCTTCGATAGCGTTTAGCTAGTTTTTTAATGCGTTTTCTAAAGGGTTCGGTAAATCTAATTTCTACCATATCTGTTATTTTAGTCTGTTTCTTGCCAAAGTTCTTCTAAAGGAAAAGTTTTACCAATTTTTCCATCTAAAAGACTTTGCTTTAAATCATTTAAAATTTCTTCTCGACTATCTTCTATTTCTTCAGATTCAGATAACTGAACTACGATAGTTTTCCAAAGTTCTAAAGGAATTAAAACATCAGTTTTTTCTCCTTTCTCATTAGTAACATAACGTATATTATCTTTTATCTCTTTAAAAATCATCATAAATAGTCCCTTTTCTAATTAACTTTAGTTGTAAGATAGATATATATAGTCTGTTATTATAGCAAACTTTTTAGTTAATATTTGTTCACCCGATCATAAAAATAATAAAATCTATCTTTTCAACAAAAATGGTGGGTTACGACGGATACTTATACTCTAATTATAACCTAAATTATCCCCGTCTAACCCACCCTACTACTACACTGTTTCTACCCAATAAAATATATCTCTCAATAATGTTTGATTAACAAGTATTAAAAACTCAAAAATATACCCTGTATTGACTCAGAGGATATTTAATCATTTTGTTAGTTTATTTTTATTAGAATTGGTTTAGGGAACAAGATTGGCAAAGAACAATTTTAAATTGCATTTTTTATTTGCTTTCTTTTCTAACGGCTTGACTAAGGCCAAAAAGACCAAAAGTTAATAATCCGATAATAGAAGTAGGTTCAGGGACTGTGGGTGGTTGTTCGTTAACACCTGCAACGGCTGTGATATTAATACCAGCAAAGAAAATATTATCATTGTTACTGGGGTTTTCGGTATCAATGACAATTTGGCTATCCCCTGCACTGAGGAAGGGCGTTAAGTCATACAATTCATCATCCGAACGGGGATTCGTTGGACCGGCAAAGGGATCAGCCGGGTTATCGGAAGAATCACCAAGTCCTCCAACAGTAATTAAGCCCCCATCACTATTTTGTATACCATCATCCTCGCCTCCTGCTGCGCTGGTAAGACGAGTGCCATTAATATCGACTAGAGAAAACTGATTATTACTGACCGATTGCTGTCCAAAACCAATCCCCAAGGATAATAGGGCTTCAAAATCTGGGTCAGCCAATTGATCCGCTGTTAAAGGTTCGGCTAAGTTTACTGAAGTAGTATCTCCGGCAGGCTCTGTACCACCATCTAAGAAGGCAATGGTTCGTTCAAGTTCACTAGGGTTACTGTAAACAATAGCTAAAACCTCTCCGTCAATGTTGTTGTTAGGGCTTTCACTATTGACAGTGAAATTGAAAAGGGAGTTGCTCCCCCCGCCAATAAGAGCGGCAACCTGACTGGTAACATCAGTTCTAAATCCAGTTAAATTAAACCCAGTAAAGCTTCCTAAATTTGTCCAATCCGCCCCACTATAGATGGTCCCTTCAAAAGTGACCGTTGGGACAAAGCTATTATTATTCAAGAAAGTTGTGCTATAAAGAAAGGCTTTTTCTACGGTTGAACCTACTGGTACATCGGCTGAGATAGTACCTACTGGTGTACTGTTGCTACCCACTGCATCGATTGACCAGTTTCCCTTTCCATTAAACTGAAATGAGGAGAATAAAGCTGCTTCAGCACTGCAAGCTAGAATCAGACTTCCACAAGTCAGTAACATCCCTAGTGTAAAAGATTTGATCATTATTTTTACTTAAATAAATTTACGAGTAGTTATATTGTAGCTATTTGTTTTAGATTTTCAAGAGAAGTTATACTTTTGAATATATTACTCGGTTAAAAGTCCTTATAATGGGAAAATTATTGCCATATTGAAAGTAATTATTTTCAATTTAGTTAAAACTGTCTCATTTTTAAAACCACCCTAACTTTGTCCTAAGTTAAAGTGGTTTGAGGTAAAGGAAAGATTTTTGAGATTGAAGTTAAACCCCGTTTTTAACTCCGCAAAGTAACAGCAAACTGTTTAACTAATGCTTTGCGAATCTTGTCATGAACCGGTTCAACATCTTCATCGGTTAAAGTGCGATCGCCGGAACGATAGGCTAAACTAAAGGCTAAACTTCTTTGTCCTTCGGGAACATTTTGCCCTTGATAATCGTCAAATAATTCCACCCCTGCTAACAGTTTCCCTCCTGCTTTATTCATGGTTTTGGTTAAGTTAGCAACGGGAACATCAAGAGAAGCAAAAAAGGCTAAATCTCTTTCCACCGCAGGATAACTAGAATAACTTTGGAAATGAGGGGTTAATAAGCTATCTCGGTTAAGAACTTTCGATAAACAACGAAAGTCTAACTCAAAAGCATACACTTCATCCATTAAGTCTTTTTCTTGTCGCAGTTGGGGATGAATTTGCCCAAAAATACCCAATTTTTGCCCTTGTAACCATAAAGCGGCCGTTCTTCCAGGGTGTAATCTTTCATCTTCACTATCTTGTCGATACTCTACCGATACCCCTAACCGTTGAAAAACCCTTTCTAGGATACCTTTTGCTTCAAACCAGGACATGGGGTTAGCTTTACCGCTTCTCGTCCAACGACCTTGGGGTAATAAGTCGCCCCCCATGATACCAGCTATATTATCCCATTCAGCGATCTCTCCGTCAATCTTGCGGAAAATACGTCCTATTTCAAAGCCATTTAAGGCGCCGTTTCCTTGGGACTGGTTATAGGCAAAAGCGTCGATGATACCGTCTAAAAGATTGGTTCTCAGGGCGGAATATTCAGCAAATAAAGGGTTACTTAAGAACACTTCTGCTTTTTCTGGTTTAACCAAAGAATATTGTACTAATTCTGTTAAACCAACTCCTCGGAATACCTCTCTTACCTTCCGTTGGGTTTGATATTCAATAGAAAGTCCACCAGCTTCCGTTTTATCAGGAAGTTCATCACAGAAGCGATCGTAACCATAGAGACGGGCCACTTCTTCTATCAGGTCAATTTCTCGTTCTAAGTCACGATAACGATAAGAAGGAATAGTTACTGACAAAACTGTCTTTTCTCCTGAAACTGGGGTTAAAGTACAACCTAAGTCGCTTAAAATACGTTCTACGTCTTCTCCTGCAATATTGATCCGTTGTCCGTCTTTTTCCACGGGACCTAATACATGATGGATGCGATCTAAACGTAATTCTATAGATTCAGCAGATCGATCCGGACGATGATCACTCATTTTTTGAGTTACCGGGGTTCCTCCTGCCAACTCCGTAATTAAAGCGATCGCCCTTCTACAAGCTAATTCTAACTCAGATTGATTAATTCCCCGTTCATACCTTGCCGATGCTTCGCTGCGTAAACTTTGACTACGAGATGATCGACGGATGGTAACTTGTTCAAATAAAGCTGCTTCTAAAAGGATATTTTGAGTCTCCTCAGCAACTTCTGTTTCTTCCCCTCCCATAACACCAGCAAGGGCCACAGGGGTATCATTAGCAGTAATCAGTAGGTTAACTGGGTTTAACTTTCTTTCTTGGCCATCCAGGGTTTTCAGGGTTTCTGTATCCTTAGCAAAGCGTGCCCCTACAGTTAAATGATCTTTATTTCCTGCAACGGTTTCTAACTTCTGGCGATCGAAAGCATGAAGAGGTTGACCCCATTCCAATAAGACTAAGTTAGTAATATCCACCACATTATTAATGGGACGAACTCCAGCAGCTTCTAAACGTTGCTGTAACCAGTCGGGAGAAGGTGCAATTTTTACTCCTTCTATAATGGTTCCAATGTAGGTAAGACAAGCATTTCCGTCGCTGACTTCTACAGTTAAAGGATAAGTTTGTGGATCGCTTAAAGTAGTTTCAGGAGGTTGGGGAAGGTTTAACTCTCCTCCGGTTAATGCTGCTACTTCCCTGGCCACACCGATCATACTCATAGCATCGGCCCGGTTGGCAGTGGGGGAGATATCTAAAATAACATCATCTAATTCCAAAAATGGTCGAGCATCTGCCCCTAATTGTAGGTTATCTTCCTCAAAAATGTGAATTCCGGCTGATTCCTTGGCCAGTCCCACTTCTGCTAAGGAACAGATCATCCCTTCCGACTTAACTCCTCTGAGTTTGGCCGATTTAATTTTTAGGTCAATTTTCGGTAAATAGGTTCCCAATGTGGCGACAGGAACGTAAATATCTGCTTTAGCGTTGGGGGCCCCACAAACAATGGTTGAGGGGGTTTCTGCGCCAATATCCACTTGACAGACGCTTAATTTATCGGCGTTGGGGTGAGGTTGACGGTCGATAATTTTACCGATCACAACCCCATCGGCCCATTGACGACGATCTTCGATCTCATCTACTTCTAACCCGGCGATAGTCAAAAGATCGGCTAATGCTTCGGGGGTGAGGGTGACGTTAACGAGTTCCCGCAGCCAGTTAACGGAAATTTTCATAGTATTTTTATTTTTGTATGGTGCGATCGGTGGCCAAATTCTAGTTTACCAAAGGTCTGACCCAATATTATTTCATGGATAAGGTTTACATTCTATTTTCTCATCAGTAAGAATAAATAGCTATATTGGAAATGATCAGAAAAAAGCTATTTTTATGACTCTCAATCAGGCAACAGAAACTTTGACTGCTCAACTTAACCTTATTAAAGTAGAATTTAGAGAATTCTGTGTAGACAATTTTGTTCTGAGACAAATCGATGATATTTTTGTTAATGCAGGTTTTACCTTGCCAGAGGAAAACTTTTTAAGTGTAATTGCTCACCGCAATAAAGAATCTGTCTTGACAACATAAAGGTAAAATCGGGGATTTTTATGTATAGTGGGGGTTATGACCACAAATGCTACCATTGATTCAAAGCTAGTTAGAGCTATCGCAGATGAACAGTTGGCGAACAATGTCTCCATGATTGAGTGGCTAGTCAAGGCACAACAACAGTTATCTCTTCAACAAAGACTGATTGACCAGCAACAACAACAAATCTCTACACAACAGCAAGAAATTGAAAAATTGAAAGAAGAGAGAGATAAGCTAAAAAACCGTAACTCAAAAAACAGTTCAGTCCCCCCATCATCAGACCAACTAAAAAAGCCTTCTGACAAAAAGAAACGCAAAAAAGGATTTAAACGCGGACCAAAATATGACCACCTAGGGAAGACCCGTAATGGTTTTGGTCAGCCCGATAAGATAGTCCCTTTAGAACTAGAAAACTGTCCTGTTTGTGGGGGTTCAGTGGAACGAGATGAAGTAGTTCCCGAAAAAGTCCAGCAAGTGGCTGAAGTAGTAGACCAACCCATAGAAATCAGGGAATATCGTCGCGGATTCTATAAATGTCCTAGTTGTGGATGGTCAGATTACAGTCCTGTTCCATTGGGAGTTAAAGAAGGATTCAGTTATGGGGCGCGATTAAGTAGCATCGTGGGCTGGCTTGGCTATGGGGGTAATCTTACATGGCGTAAACAGGAACATTTTATAGAGTATGTCTTTGGCATTCCCATTTCTCAAGGGAGCCTTGCCAAAATGCACAAATGGTTTCAAGAAAGTTTAGAACCCTTGACCCAACAGTGGTTAAAGTACATCCAGCAGCCAGGAATCCGATGTGTTGACGAAACCAGTTATTGCATCGATGGCATCAAGTATTGGGTTTGGGTAGCCACATCAAATGAGGTCTGTGTGTTGATGTTGGCTCCCACTAGAAGCTCCGCAGAAGTCGAGAAATTGTTAGGAGCAGATTTTAAGGGCATCCTCACCAGTGACTGCTATAGTGCCTACTTTAGACAAAGTGCGATGGCCAAACAGAAATGTCTGGCACATTTAGAACGAGAGTTAGAGTCCCTTAAAACCAGTCGTTTTCAAGCGAATCGAGAATTTGGGTGATTTCCAAGAAAAAGTTTCCCACCCATTCTCAGAATCTGTTTGTAGAACATCTCAAATAAGCGAAAAGGGAAAAATAAAAAGTTGTTCGCGGATACTTTCCGCGAACAAAAACCTCCCTATCTAAAAGAAAGAAATACGCTAACTTTTAAATTAGCTTTGACTATTTTTAAAAAGGAAATTCACTTAATTTTACACTCTTATTAACTTTTTAGACTAACTGGGTCTAATCAAAATATCCCATTTAGGTAAGTGAGGATTACGTTCTAAACGTTTCTCAATTTCCTTCATCTCTTTTTTCGTTAAAGAAATGCCTTTTTGATAAACTTTTTTACTTAACTTAACTATCGGATTTAAGCCTTTCCATGTCATAGTTTTTACCCAAGCTAACATCGTTTGAGCATTTCTCAGAAGTGTTCCGTTCCAATGCCTCTCTAAAATTCCCCAACATCTTTCTATGGGATTATATTTACTGTGATAAGGAGGAAAATATAGTAATTGAATAGATTTCTTAGTTTGGTCGGCAAACTCTACCATTCTCTTCAAAAATTGCCTTCTTATTCCACTATTTTCTGGTCCATTATCAACTTTAATTTGGATGTTCTCTAGTTGCTGCTTTTCAGTTATACTCAGACTTGTCCACCATTGCTCCAAGTTATCTACCATGAACTCACTCGTTTTATAAGAACTTCCAAAAGTTACATAAAGTTGCCCTGTATCTTCATCTACAATCCCACAAGGAACGTATTTTTCTTTAGTTCCCATATCATGATCTTGAGCTTGATTATAACCTCTGGTTTGTCCGCCACGTGAATATTCTCCTATTTCCACAGTTGCTTTACAATCCATACTTAAACGTTTCACAGAAGGGTCTTTTTTTCTATCTTTTTTCTCTATATTCTCGAAGATAGCGTCCGTCTCCGAGATTTTTTTTTAGGTTTAGCTTTTACCACTTTTCTTAATCGATAGCCCAAACGATTTAAAATATCTGCCATTGTCGAAGCAGCAGGAACCTCCTCTCCATTATATCCTAGATTTCTTAATTGTTTAATGGCTTCAGCCGCCGTTAATCTTGTATAGGCAATGGGGTTATTAAATGTGGGGTTTTGTTGTGCGTGAGCTTCGGCTATTTCTTTCAATGATTGGGCAACTATTGGGTATCTTTCCTCCCATTTTTTACATCCACTATTGACTGATTGTAATCCTAAACACACTATCCCAGTTCGTTTTTCATGTAATCCAAGTTGAACATTTTTTCTCCCCCAACCAAACACGATTTCGGTTTGTCTGGCACTTCCTCCACAATACTTGAGACACATTTCAGCTTGAAATGAACGACGCTCTGCTCCCGTCATTTTTGAGGCTGCTAAACGTAAATCATCGACCATCGACGGGGTTAAGGGATTATTTGTCTGTTTTAGCTTCAATTTACTCTCTCTAATCTTTTTACCTCTTCATTTTAATCTATTTCTTCTGTTTTTTCAGACAAGCCAATTATGAAATTTTAAAGTTGTGTACCAAGATCCGCTAACTCTCTGTTCCTTTTATTTCTTGAAAGCCTTTAGTCCAAGCGATTACACCCTATGGGAAAAGCTTTCTCGGAAATCACCTTGCTGCCGATGTACAGCAAGTTTTAGCAACCGCCCGTATCCATTATCGTCATTATCATGCTCGAAATTTAACCCTTGAAGACTTAGGCTCCAAAAGAACAGAAGTCGAGAACTCACTGCAAAAGATTTTTAAAGCAACTCCCAAAAAAGGATGGCCTTATGATGCACAAAGATTGATTAACCGTCTCAAACGTCATTGGGAAGAGTGGTTCACCTTTCTAACTTATCCTGAAGTCAAACCAGATAATAATGATGCTGAGAGAGCTTTACGTCCCATTGTCATTCACCGCAAAGTAAGTGGGGGAGCAAGAAGCGACTGGGGCGCAGAGTTAGTCACCCAAATGTTCAGTTTTTTAGAGACCATGAGATTACAGGGGCAAAATGCCATTGTCCAATTATGCGAATTATTGTCATTAGCTGGTCGGAGTCCCCCAGGATTAGAGATGTAAAAGGCTCCGGAGCCGATGGGGGATAGATTTTTCTTGATCCCCCTACCTCTCTGCACAAAAATAAACAAGGTTAGCGGATAATCTCCGCTAACAAAAAACTATCTTACTATTCTTTTTTTTTTCTCATATTGTTGTTTTTATTTGAGGTTTTTAAAAGACTTGATTCTGGGAATGTTAGTTATTAAAACAGCCGTAATAAATTAGCTTAAATTTTACGCTAAATCACAGGGCTTATATTTTTGTTGACTCAACTAATGTTGTTTGTAGTGTTTTTCAATAAGACTTTTTTGTTGCGGTGAGCAGTTACTTTTAAGTGATGGAACTCGCAGAGGACTTGTTGAAGCTTATTATAACCATGCAAACTGGGAAATTCAAGAGACAGTTCAAAACTTCCTAAAAGTTATTGAGTACACTTTACAGTTATTTAAGCTAGAAGAAGATTCCAAAAATTATCTTCGTAATTTATGTATTAAAAATGGATTTAAGATAAAAGATGGAAAAATTATTGGAGAAGATTTAATAGTTAGGGAAAACTTATTTGATGAGCAATTTCCTGCTGGTTTACCTTTTGGCGTTCCGAAACCTGATTTTTCTATTACAGCAAAAAACGGTAGTCAACAACTCAATTTTGAGCTACAAAGTGGATTAGGATTATTAAAAGGAGAAGTATATCCAAATTTTTCTTGGAATTCACTTCAATCTTTATACCATCTTACTAATTCGACAGATGAGACACTGAGAACAAGTCTTGTCGAGATGAATCAAACTAAATATGAAAAACAATTTTTTCGACAATATGCGAATATATTAAACATGAAGTATAACAATATACCTGTCTTAATTCCTCAAGCATGGATTCAGTGGCACTCTAAGTCTAGAAAAAAACCTTCGTTCGATTTCATCTAGCCATTCCCATGATATTTATAGAGTTGACTTTGTAGCATTTTGGAATAATAAAAGATTTGTGATTTTAGTTGATGATATTAGTCATTATGCTATAAAAAAACATTCAAATTGGTATGCAGATGAGGAATCTTATGCAAAGCGATTGAAAGAGGATAGAAAATTACGGAAAGAAAACTGGCACGTTTTTCGAGTCA
>Ga0064014_10110_pt1 | contig 34688 bp, 40 predicted proteins | sample CrowatWCoCulture_2_FD_61584 | JGI IMG/M metagenome (GOLD analysis project Ga0064014, IMG submission 61584) | Marine cyanobacteria communities from the University of California, Santa Cruz, USA, analyzing cyanobacterial DNA methylation -... | ecosystem: Host-associated > Microbial > Bacteria >...
CCTGCATCGATTCAGTGGCGATGCATGTTCTGCAGGCGGCGGTGGTAATGAAGCTTGTCGTGAAGCCCCTTCAGGGTTTTTACACCCTCCGCCCGGGCCTTGTTCAGGGCTATCAGGGTGAGCTCGGCTGTGGCGAGCGCATCGGAGGCGGCGTGATGTCGTTCACTGACTTCAAGGCCAAAAAAATCCGCCCAGTTGTCGAGTCCTTTGCCGCCAGTTTTCGTGTTGGGAAAAAGCGCCGGCATCAGGTCCGCGACATCCATCCAGATATGGGACTGGGTGTAGCCCAGTTGGGCCTTCAGCGTCTTTTCCAGAAATTTCTGGTCGAACGCCGAGTGGTAGGCCAGGATCGGATCGCCGTTCATCCATTCCAGAAGATAAAGCAGCGCGTCCTCGATTTCGTGCCCCTGGGTCAGCGCTTCGGGCCCGATTCCGTGAATGAGCACGGTTTCTCGGATGTCCAGCTCTGGTCGCCTCAGGATCAGGTCGAACTGGTCACCCAGGTTGATGACGCCGCCCCGGATGGCAACTGCTCCGATTGCGATGACCTCATCCTTCGCCGCATTCAGCCCGGTGGTTTCCAGATCAAGCACAATCAGGCGGCAATCAGTAAGCAGCTGTTCTCCCGGCGTTTTCGGGTTGGGCAGATTTCCAGGGTCGTGGCTGCCAATCTTTCCGCCCCGGCGTTGCTCAATCCATTGTTTGATCTGTTCCAGCATGTGACGTTGCCCGAGTGTCAGAGTTGGTAGGTAACTTCGAGTTTCTGTTGCAACCGCTGCGCCTGCCTGAAGGACTCCCGCAGGATTCGACGGTCGAGCGGGTTCAGGTCGTCGGGATCGATGTAGTTGGTCAGTTCCTCGTCCTTTGCCAGCATTTCCTGGTGTGCCCGCATACGGATTGCCTGGATCAGGCTGTAGCCCTCCTTCCAGGCGTTGGCATCCTTGGGATCAAAGACCCCTTTTTTGGCCAGCTCGTCCATGCGCTCCAGGGTGTTTGCCGTCTCAACCCCGTTCGCCAGGGCAAACACCCGCACAGCCTCTACGAACGGCGCCAGCCCCTGACGCTTGAGGTCCAGTGAGCGCTTGTTGCCTTCTTCAGATATATAGCGGAAGTTGCGGAACATGGTCAGTGGCGGCTTGCGCTGGAAGGCATTGCCGGCAAGCATTTTCTGGAATAGGGCGTTCTTTCGGATTCGTGTCAGAACCTTATCCAGAAGTGCATCCAAAGGCTCCGTCGGCCCATAGATGGCTCTCATGTCCAGGAAAATCGAGGAATACACCAGATTCTGGGGCGTGGAAGCGTCAATGAACCGTATAAACCAGTCATCCCACTCCCTGTCGCTCAGGCAGAGTTTCGGGTTGCTGGCCATGATGTTGCCTTTGCACAGGGTAAAGCCGCATTCAGCCAGTTCGTCGTTAACCGTCCTGGCAAAGGGCAGCAGTTTCTCGCGGACCTGTTCCTCGGTCATGCCTTCGGGAGTCTGGAACAGAATGCCATTGTCCTGGTCGGTCAGGAGGGTCTGCTCCTGGCGGCCTTCACTGCCGAAAGTCAGCCAGGTAAAGGGGATGCCGGGGTCGTTCTTCTTGATGTTGAGCTCCAGAACACGGCGGACGGTCACATCATTGAGTGTGGTGATGATCTTGACCACCTGGCCCGAATCAGCGCCATGGGCGAGCATTGCATCCACCAGGCGAGAGACATCCGTTCGCAGGCTCACCAGAGTGCGCAGGTGGGTAGCGGTGCCGATCGTACGGGCGAGGTTGACCAGATCCACCCGTTGCAGGGAGAAAAGGTCGCGCTCCGAGACGACGCCAATCAGCTTGCGCTCATCGTCGATGACGCACAGATGGGCAAAATGGTGCTCTGCCATCAGCATGGCCGCTTCGAACGCATCGGCATGGGAAGGCAGGCAACAGGGATCTTTGGTCATTACCTGTTGTATTGGCGTGTCCAGCGGGCCGGTGCCCTCGGCGATCATGGTCCGGAGGTCCCGCAGTGTGAAAATGCCGGTCGGGATACGGTTTTCATCGGTAATGATAATGCTGCCGACGTTGTTCTCGTGCATGCGGGCTACGGCCTTGCGCACCGGAAGGTCGGGCGAGCACACGATCGGATTGCGCAGGGCATAACGTTCCAGCGGGGTGTCCAGGGAGGTACTGGACCCCATTGACGCCATGGCGTTTGACTGGATCCGTCGGTTCACCTGGTCGAGTAGGCTGCTGACGCCTCGCAGGCAGAAATCCCGAAACGGTTCACTTTCCGAGAACAGGGTAACAAATGCCGACTGTCCGATACTGAGGCAGAAGGTATCGCCTGACGCCCGGTGCAGGGTTCTGGTTGGCCGCTCGCCGATCATGGCGGCGAGAGGAAAGCATTCACCCTGGCTGATCTCGAAGGTTGTATCGGTACGGTCTTCCTTGTCGTTGTGGCGCTCGCCACGAATCCGCCCCTGTTTCACCACGTAGAATCGTTTAACAACGTCCTGGTCTGGAGACAGGACAACATCGCCATCGGCGTAGAACTGAATGGAGGCATTCTCGGCGAAATGCGCCAGATGGGTGTCATCCATGCTGGAGAACGGCGCGTGTTCCCGCAGAAACGTCATGATTGCCCGGATGTTCTGGGGACGGTCATTTTCCTGGTTCGCTGAGGCCATGTCCGTAGTCACTCGCTGGTTATTATTGTCCGTTTGAAGTGTAGTGTAGCCAAAGCATTCGTCGCCCTACGATTTTGGTCGCAATAAGTCTGACATAGATCAGTTTTCTTTAAGGCCGGTTACCCGGGTGGTAAAGTCGGTATTCTGAAACAGGTCATTTATTGTAATGCCATGACGACTAAAGAAGAGCGCCTCAGCTTTCTAGAGGAAATGAAAGACGTCCGGCGTATCCGCAAGCCCAACCGGGCCGAGGTAGCAACGCCCCGCGAACTGACGCCAGGCCACCTGGAGCGCCAGAGGGCGGCCGTGGAAAAGCCGTTGCGGGATACCAACCCACTGACTTCCGACATGGTGGAGCCGCTCACAGCCCACGATATATTGAGCTGGCAACGCCCAGGCATTCAGCACGGCGTGTTTCGCAAGCTCAGGCTTGGCCAGTACCCTATCGAGGCACGCCTTGACCTGCACCGGATGACCGTTGAGCAGTCCCGCCGTGAAGTGTTCAGATTTATCGGCGATTGTGTGCGCTATGGCCTGCGTTCGGTCATCATTCTTCATGGCAAGGGCGAGCGCAATCCCGACGGTATTGCCCAGCTCAAGAGCTATCTTGCCAAATGGCTTCCCGAGCTGGACGATGTCCTGGCGTTTCATTCGGCCCAGAAACACCATGGTGGTACCGGTGCGGTTTATGTCATGGTGCGAAAAAGTGACCGGGACAAGCAGCATAATCGTGAACTCCACGGAAGCCGTTAGCGGCTCCAATCCCAGACATCCTTTAGCAAGAGCCGCCATGGCGGCTGAACGGAGGTTATCGTCGTGAAAAAAACTGTATTGGTTGTATTCGCAGTACTGGCATTGGCGGGTTGTAAGGATCGAGTGATCTGGAACGATAACGGCAAGGTTGAAGAGGCCACAACGGACCGGGAGGTCTGGAACTCCCAGGGTCAGATGGAATCCGGCGAGCGTAAGATCTGGGTCAACAAGGATGGCGAAGAAGTCGTCAAATAGAATCTGAGCATCTGCCGCAGGCGCGGCCACAACAATAAAACCCGGCAACAAGGCCGGATATATAGCAGGGGAGAGTGGGGATGGCCGTGAGCCTGACAGTCAACGGCGATGAACGGTCGCTGGACATCGAAGGAGATACGCCGCTTCTGTGGGTGTTGCGTGATGAGCTGGGACTCAAGGGCACCAAATTTGGTTGCGGTGCGGGCCTGTGTGGCGCCTGCACCGTGCACCTGAACGGTCAGCCTGTGCGCTCCTGTTCTACACCGGTTGAAATGGCTGCCGGCGGCCAGGTCGTCACGATCGAAGGATTGAATGATGGTGACCGGCTTCATGCCCTGCAGGAAGCCTGGATTGAGCACGGCGTTCCGCAGTGCGGCTACTGCCAGTCTGGCCAGATCATGAGTGCCGCCCACTTGCTCGCCAACAATCCGGCCCCTTCTCGGGAAGAGATTGTCGCAGCCATGACAGGCAACCTGTGCCGGTGCGGAACCTACTCCCGGATCATTGCCGCTGTGGAATCGGTGGCTGGCGCCGAGTCGTCAGGCAGCTCACAGGGACGGGAGGCGTAACATGGCCATGAACCGACGGAATTTCCTCAAGGTCAGTGCCGGAGCCTCCGGCAGTCTGATGGTTTCCATGACGCTGCCGGGCTGTGCCGGAATCCAGACCGGCTACGAGCCGGATACAGGTGAGTGGCGGCCCGATGCCTGGCTCGAACTGACCACCGAGGACGAGGTCTTCTTCACCCTGGCCCGGGTCGAAATGGGGCAGGGCACCTACACCGGATTGACCACGCTCATCGCGGAGGAGCTGGAAATCCAGCCTGAGCGGATCACGCCCCGCTTCGCGCCCGTGGCGCCCGAGTATCGAAATCCCCTTTACAAACTTCAACTCACCGGTGGCAGTACCAGTGTGGCAACCAGCTGGGAGCCCCTCCGAATGGCCGGCGCGGAAGCCCGGCAGATGCTGGTTATGGCGGCAGCCCGGGTCTGGCGCGTCAAGGCAGCTGAGTGCCGGGCCAGTGAAGGGCGGGTGGTGCACCCGAACGGTATCGATTCCATGGCCTATGGCAAGCTGGTGCAGCTGGCTGCCAAAGAGGTGGTGCGGGGGGACATTGCCCTCAAGCCACGGAGTGAATGGAAGTATATTGGTAAACAACGGGGCAAACTGGATGCCCGGGCCAAGTCCACGGCACCGCGGTTTACGGAATTGATGTCGACCTTCCGGACATGGTGTACGGCGTTGTTTCACGGTCCCCTCGTCGCGGAGGCCGGGTTCGGGACTTCAACGCTGATCAGGTCCGGGCAATGCCTGGTGTGCTTGACGTATTCGAGATCGAGCGCGGCGTTGCCGTGGTCGCAGATAAGTACTGGCGAGCCCGGAAGGCCCAGGACGCGCTCCAGATAGACTGGGATTTTTCGGATGCCGTGTCTTTGTCCACGGACGATGTGTTTGATTCCTATCGCTCCGCAGCTGATGACGATCCCGGAGAGTCCGAGCGCAGTGAAGGCAGTTTTGCCAGCGCCATGGAGTCGGGGGACAGGGTAATAGAAGCGGAGTACGCCCAGCCCTACCTTGCCCACGCGACGTTGGAGCCCATGAACGCCACGGCCTGGTACCGGGGAGACCGGATGGAAGTCTGGGCCCCTACCCAGGCGCCGGATCTTGGCCGGATCGCGGCAGCCAGGGCAACCGATCTCGGGCCTGACGATATCACCATCCATACCACCTTCCTCGGCGGCGGTTTTGGTCGTCGTCTGACCCAGGATTATATAGAAGAAGCAGCGGCGGTGGCCTATCGCGCCGGGCGGCCGGTAAAGGTCATCTGGTCCCGGGAAGAAGACACCCGCCACGATCTATATCGTCCGGCAATGCTGCACCGTATGAAAGCCAGCCTGTCTGGCGGTGAACTGACAGGATGGCATCACCAGATTGTTGGCCCCCAGATTCTTGACTGGTATGTCCGCAACGCCGCGCCGGCCCAGTATCCCTGGGCACCGAAATTCATGTACGACACCCTTGGCTCGGTCGGGCTGATGGCCGAAGGCATCGCCACACCCAAAGATATCTCTGCGATCGAGGGCGCCATCGAGTATCCCTACCAGGTGGCCAACATTGATATCCGCCATACCCATACCGATCCCGGCATTCCCATTACCTGGTGGCGTTCCGTGGGCTATTCCCACAACGGCTTTGCGGTTGAAACCTTCATGGACGAACTCGCCCATGAAGCCGGGGAAGATCCCTTACAGTTTCGCCGCCGGTTGATTTCCCACGAGCCACGGCACCTCGAAGTGCTTGAACGGGCTGCCCGGCTCGCCGATTGGCAATCGCCTGTGCCGGACGGACGGGCCCGGGGGCTCGCTTTGTTCCGGAGTTTTGGCACCTACGTGGCGCAGGTGGTCGAGGCCGGAATCGAGAATGGTGCCGTTCGGGTTTACAGGGTCACCTGTTCGGTGGACTGTGGTCAGGTGGTGAATCCGCGGATCGTGGAGGACCAGATCGAGGGCGGCATTCTCTTCGGGCTGACCGCAGCACTCTACGGCGAGATCACCCTGCAGGATGGCGAGGTCCAGCAGAGCAACTTCCACGATTATCCGTTGATGAGACAGTACGAACGACCTGAGGTGCTGGTGGATATTGTCGATAGCAGCGAGGCGCCGACCGGCGTTGGTGAGCCGGGCGTGCCTCCGGTAATTCCGGCCCTGGGTAATGCTCTGTTCGCCCTGAACGGCAAGCGCCAGCGAAGCCTGCCCTTGAAAGCCAATGCCTGAGTCACGGGTTGCCCATTCGGTTGCCACTGGCCGCCAGACAGTCATAGACAGGATGTCTGAGTGGCTGCAGGCGGGGCAGAAGGCCTGGCTGTGCACTATTGTCGAGACATGGGGTTCCTCGCCACGCCCGGTCGGCTCCTGGCTGGCGATTGCTGAATCCGGTCACTGGAGCGGTTCGGTATCCGGCGGCTGCCTGGAAGAGGATCTTCTGCGTCGCACAGCGGAAGACGGACCGGATCATCCTGTCTTCGTTGATTATGGAATTACCGATGATGACCGGGACCATTTCCAACTGCCGTGCGGTGGTCGGATCCGGCTTCTTGTCGAACCCCTGCAAGGCAGGGCAGGGCTTGATCACGTCCAGTCGTTGGCGGCTGCTTTGCGCCGTCGCGAGCCGGTGGTTCGTTACGTACCCATGAAAGGTGTTGCGGCCCTGGAGCATGCCTTGGCCATGACCGGCACGTCGGTTCGTTTCGATGGCGAGCAGCTTATCCACGCCCTGCAGCCCGAATGCCGGCTGTTGTTGATTGGCGCTGGCGAGGTTGCCCGTTACGTTTTCGAGTTCGCGACAGCGGCTGAATTTGCCGTAACTCTCTGCGAGCCCAGGGAGACATTTGCCGCCGGCTGGAGTTTTGATCAGATTCCGCTGGACCGGCGCCTGCCCGATGATCTGATATCGGCCCAGTTTGGCGATGCCTGGTCCGGCATTCTGGCCCTGGCCCACGATCCTCGCATCGACGATATGGGGCTGCTGGCTGCTCTTCACTCTGATGCCTTTTACATTGGCGCCATGGGGTCCCGAAAAACCTCGGAAGCCCGGCGGGAAAGACTCGCCTCTCTGGGGCTCGATAAGGCAGCACTGGAACGACTGCGCGCGCCCATTGGCGTCGATATTCCGAGCAAAACGCCGGCAGAAATTGCCATCTCCATAGTCGCCGATCTGATTGCTGCACGGCACCATTTGCGGGGCGCTGCTTCGTCCCTATAATGGCGGCCATGGGAGTGTTGTAAGCACTCCGAAACCCGGGAGAGAGCTCGTGTTTGATGTAACCCGATACGCAGTCGCTGCGGAAGCGATTGTTGAGGCCGGCCGCTTCCTTTACCAGCAGGGCTGGTCACCGGCAACCAGCAGCAACTATTCGGCCCGTATAGACGCGGAGCACATTGCCATAACGGTTTCCGGTCGCCACAAGGGCCAGTTGGGTGCCGGCGATGTTATGGTGGTGGATCTGGCTGGTTGCCCGGTTCAGAGTGACTGTCGCTCCTCCGCAGAGACCCGGTTGCATACTGTGTTGTACGAGGTGTTTCCGGAGGTTGGCGCGGTGCTTCACACTCACTCGGTGAAGGCAACGGTTCTCAGTCGCCTGCTGGAACCCGGCCAGCCGCTGTCGCTGGAGGGCTACGAATTGCAAAAGGCGTTTACCGGTGTCGACACCCACGAATCGGTCCTGACCGTTCCGGTGTTCGACAACACCCAGGATATCGACGCGCTGGCGGAGCAGACCCGCGCTTGGTTCCAGGAACACCCCGAGCAGCCCGGTTATCTGATTCGTGGCCATGGCCTTTACACCTGGGGCAAAACCATGGCCGATTGCCTGCGCCATGTCGAGGCTTTTGAATTCCTGTTTGAATGTGAGCTTGAAACCATGAGGGCCCGCCCATGACTACCCTGAGTATTTTTAACCAGAGCCAGCCCGAAAGGGCGAGCAAGGTTACCGAGAACCCCGCGGAAATTCGCGACCTCCTGGCCCGCCAGGGCGTGCGCTTTGAGCAGTGGCCAACCAGGGATTTGCCGGCTGATGCATCCCAGGAAGACATTCTCCAGGCATACGGCGACGAGGTGGCAAAGCTTAAGGAAGAGTGCGGCTTTCAGACCGCCGATGTGATTAGCCTGAACCCGGACAATCCGCAGAAAGAGGCGTTCCGCCAGAAATTCCTCGATGAGCACACCCACAGTGAGGATGAGGTCCGTTTCTTTGTTCGTGGCCAGGGCCTGTTTTACCTGCACTTTGGCAACGAGGTGTTTGCTGTGCTGTGCCAGAAGAACGATCTGATCAGCGTGCCCGATGGCACACGACACTGGTTCGACATGGGGCCGGAACCCGAATTCACCTGTATTCGCCTGTTTACCAACCCTGAAGGCTGGGTCGCCGATTTTACCGGTGAAGACATCGCGAGCAGGTTGCCCCGTTACGAGTCGCTGGCAGGAGCAGCGGGATGATCCGGGTTGTGCTGACGGACATCGAAGGGACCACCAGCTCGATCTCGTTTGTGCACGACGTCCTGTTTCCCTACGCCAGCGAACACCTGCCCGGATTTGTCCGCGACCAGCATCAGGACAATCTTGCGGTTTCCGAGCAACTGGATGCAGTGGCTGAGGCGTCAGGTGTTGCTCGTGAGGATGTTGAGGGCCTGATCGAGGTGCTGAAGACCTGGATAAGTGAAGATCGCAAGGAAACTTCCCTGAAGGCTCTGCAGGGCATGGTCTGGGAGCAGGGATACCAGCAGGGAGAGCTGAAGGGCCATATCTACGCCGATGCAGCCGATTACCTGCAGCGCTGGCATGATCGGGGTCTGCGTTTGTTCGTATACTCATCAGGGTCGGTCAAGGCCCAGAAGCTGATTTTCGGTTTCACCACGGAAGGCGACTTTACGCCATTCTTCTCCGGCTACTTCGATACCCGTATCGGTGGCAAGAAAGAGGCGGCCTCATACCGCAATATTCTGTCGGAGTTGGGCGTGGAGGCGGCCACGGTGCTGTTCCTGTCAGACGTGGAAGCCGAGCTTGAGGCAGCCGAGGAAGCCGGCATGCGAACTGCCTGGCTTGTTCGCGAGGGGGATCTGCCGGAAACCGAACGTTTTGTTGCCCGTGATTTTGCGGAGGTTGATACCCTGCTGCAAAAGCGCTAGGCCAACGGCTTTTTAACGCCATTGCAGGAGGAATGAATGGCCGGAACCGGATTTTGCAGAATCGTTGCGCCGGTTCTCGTCGTGCTTCTTGCCGGTTGCGACCCTTTCTCTGATGCCCGCCCCATGATGGATGAATATGTGGAGCGGGTGGCCCGGGTACTGGAGACTGATCCCGAGTTTTCTGACATCCCTTCCGCAAGCCAGCTCCCCCGCCGCCGCGACCGGGTGTTGACCATGCCCGAGCTGGACATGGGGATGCTCGACTTTCTCTCGCTTTACGGTTGTGAACTCCAGTACGTGGTCGGGGAGAAAGCCTCGGTGATGGGGCGGGTTATGCAGCCCCTGAACCGTCTGCGCTATGAAATCCGGTTTATCGAAGCTGCTCGGGATTGTCTTCCCGAGATAGAAGATGAAGAGTTCGCCGAAGAGCTTACCGGCGCCATCGACAGCAAGCTTGAATCCCTGCCCATTGCCATCTGGAATGCCACCTGGGGTGTCGAAGAGATCGAGAAGCTGTTCACCCTGGCCAAGGGCTATTATCCGGTCGCGCCTGAGGGTAATCCCGTGTCGGATCTGGCCCTTGATATTGAGAGCCTGAATGCAGCAGTTGCCCGTTTGTACTCTCGGGATCTGACGGTTTCCCTCGATTTTGCCGGCGACGTTCATCAACGCTGGCAGGCGGAATACCGCGCCGGCCAGTTGATCAACAGCGCGCTTCTTTTGACCGCACGGCTGCAGGATGGGACGAAATTGCTCAGGCAGAGAATCGACGGCCGCCCCCTGTGTCTCGATGGCAAGCCCAACAACCAGTCGGATATTGTGCAGAACATGTTCTTCAGCGTGTATATCGAAAAGATCCAGCCCTACATGAGCGCCGTGACCCAGGGGCGGGTTGCGCTCATCGAGCCGTTCGAGCGGTTGGCAGCTGTGCAGCAGGAGGTCATGCCCGAGAGTTTCACCGGCTGGTATGAGCGGCATCTCTCACAGAGCGCCGACGCCAGCCTGTGGCGGGAGCTCGATGTGGCCATGATGGCGCACACCAGAGCCTGGCAGGATTTACTGGGCCAGTGCGGATTGCGCCCGGGGGCCTGACCCTGATTCAGCGCTGGCTTTCCGGCGTCACCCTCAGAATCTCTTCCACCGTTGTCTGGCCGGCGGCCACTTTCTGTGCACCACTCAGTCGCAGGGATTTCATGCCTTCCTTGTAGGCATCCAGCCTTAGCTGCTCCAGCTCGCAATGATCGGTGATCTGTCGAAGCAATGTGCCTGACAGCGTCATGATTTCATAAACCCCTGCGCGGCCAAGATATCCTGTGTTCCGGCATTCCAGGCAACCTACGGGCTGATAGAACTGCTTTGGAACCGGCGCTTTCCAGGGCCGGGTGAGGGTCTGCCAGGCCTGTTCGTCAGCAGGGCCGGGCGCCTTGCAATGGGGGCACAGAGTTCGGGCAAGCCGTTGTGCCATCACGCCCAGTACCGTGGCCCGAATCAGGTAAGGTGGAATACCCAGTTCCATCATGCGGGTGATCGCGCTCGGGGCGTCGTTGGTGTGCAGGGTCGAAAGCACCAGATGGCCAGTTAGGGCGGCCTGAACCGCCATTTCCGCTGTTTCCAGATCCCGGATCTCACCGATCATGATGATATCCGGATCCTGTCGCAGCAAGGCCCGCACGCCGGCCGCAAAGGTCAGGTCGATGTTGGTCTGAACCTGCATCTGGTTGAACGCAGGCTCCACCATTTCGATGGGATCCTCAATGGTGCAGACGTTGAGTTCGGGTGAGGCAATCTGTTTCAGGGTCGAATACAGGGTCGTGGTTTTGCCGGACCCGGTCGGTCCGGTTACCAGGACAATACCGTGCGGGCGGGACGTGATTTCCTGCCACCGCTGGCGGTCTTCCTTGCCGAATCCCAGTTGCTCGTAGGACTTCAGCAGCACGTCCGGATCAAAATCCGCATGACCATCTTTTCGCCAAAGGCAGTCGGCATGGTGGCCAGGCGCAGTTCCACCTCCCGGTTATCGGGCTTGCGGGTCTTGATACGACCGTCCTGCGGGCGGCGTTTCTCTGCCACATTGAGGCGGCCAAGGATCTTCAGCCGACTGGTAACCGCCACGCCCACGTGTTCCGGGAATTCGTAGACGTTGTGAAGCACGCCGTCGATCCGGAACCGCACTTGGGTGACCGTTCGGCGGGGCTCAATGTGAATGTCCGAGGCGCGCTGGTCAAAGGCGTACTGCAGAAGCCAGTCGACGATCTTGACGACGTGCTGGTCATTGGCGTCCGGATGTTCGCTGGCGCCAAGATCCAGTAATTGCTCGAAATTCTGGTTGCCGGCTACACCCGGGCCCTGGCCGCCACTGGCCTTGCTGACGGAATTGGCCAGCTGATAGAACTCCACCGTATACCGGCGGATATCCTCGGGATTGGCGACAACGCGACGGATATCCTTGCGCACGGCCTGTTGAAGGTTTTGTACCCAGTCGCTCTTGAACGGCTCTGTGCTGGCGACCAGTACCTCTTCCGGGCCGATCTCTACCGCCAGAATGCCGTGGCGTTGGGCAAAGGCGTAAGACATCACCCGGGCAATGGCGGGCGTGTCGATCTTCAATGGATCAATGTGGTAGTAAGGCTGCCCGGCCCAATCGGCCAGCCAGTGGGTCAGCCGATCCAGGTCCAGGGTGCGGCCGCTTTTCTGGCTGGTAAGCGCGGCAATGGCCACCAGTTCCAGTGGATGGCGTTTGCCCTTCTGTCCTTCACCGGTGGCCGCGCCGAGATTGGCCGAGAGCACCCGTTCGGCGTCTTCCTGACTGATTTCTCCGCTGGTCACAAGCGCGGTGCAAACATCTCTCAGGGTCAGGGTACTTCTGGGCGGCGCGGGTGGTCGCTGCACGGTTCCGGAGTTGCTTGCTTCAGCCATAAAAGGTCAGGTCCAGGTATTCAGGGTGTATTTCCATCCGCCACTGGCCGGTTCACTTTAAGGTGAATCATGGCAACAGTGAACAACAGGAAGGTCAGTACCGTCAGAATGACCGGTCCGGGAGCACCTTCGCTCAGCCAGGCGGAAACGACGGCCTGGGTGAAGTAGAAGATCACCACGAACGACATCCAGATATAGCCCCGATTGTGGCCCGAAAGACCGGAACCGCAAAGGGCAGCAGCGGGATCAGCTTCACAGCCAGCATCAACGGTATTGAGACGCCCTCCACAGGATCGGGATAGAAGGTCGTGATCAGCAGGGTGGCAAGCACGCCGATATAGAGCGCGATGGTTGCCCGCACGGTGGTGCGGGCCTTCGGGTTGTTCAGCATAGTGTGTTCCGGGATAAATAAGTGTTAAGCAACGTACGTCTGGTACCCGAGCCTGTATCAGTCAGCGAGTTTCAGCGCGAGCCGGGCCAGGCGCTCGCCAAAGGCCTGGCACAGCGCTTTCTCGTGATGGCTCAGTGGCTGTTGTTCACCGGTTCCTGCCCAGTGGGTCGGGCCATAGGGTGTGCCACCGGTTTGTGTGTCCCCCAGGCTTTTCTCGGAGTAGGGCAGGCCGCAGACGACCATGCCGTGATGCAGGAGCGGCATCATCATGGTCATCAGTGTGGTTTCCTGTCCGCCATGAAGGCTGCCGGTCGACGTGAATGCGCCGGCGGGCCTGCCTTCGAGGGTGCCGGCCAGCCAGAGATCGCCCGTGCTGTCGAGGAAATGCTTCAGAGGCGCCGCCATGTTGCCAAAGCGCGTGGGGCTGCCAATGGCCAGTCCGGCACAATTTGCGAGATCGGATTTGCTGGCATAGGGAGCGCCGGAATCCGGCACGGCGGGCAGCGACGATTCCGTGTCCGGGGAAACCGGCGGTACTGATCTCAGCCTGGCTTCAATGCCTCCCACACGGGCCACGCCGCGGCCGATCTGGCTGGCCAGCTCCGCCGTCTGGCCGGTGCGGCTGTAAAAAAGCACGAGAACATACGGCAATTGCTCGGACATCGTCAGCGATCCTTCTGATCTGGCTCGGGGAAGTTGTGTGGGCTCAAAGAATCGAAAGAACGTTTTCCGGTGGCCGCCCCAGAGCAGCTTTGCCGTTGGCGATCACGATTGGTCGTTCAATCAGTTTCGGCGTCGCTATCATGGCCGCGATTAACTGCTCATCGCTGAGCTCGGGGTTGTTCAGGCCTTGTTCTTTATACTCTTTTTCTTTCGTGCGCATCAGTTCACGAGGGCCCAGGTTCAGGGCGTTCAGAATATCCTTTAGCCCCTGCTCTGTCGGTGGTGTTTCCAGGTAGCGTATAATCTCCGGTTCAATTCCCCGTTCGGTAAGCAGTTCAAGGGTTTGGCGGGATTTCGAGCAGCGCGGGTTGTGGAAAATCCGGGTTGGTTCTGTCATCTTCGTGCCTGATTGTCTGAATGGAGTCCACGATTTCTGTGGCCGGTAGTCTAACAGGAGGTTTTCCAGTGCAGTACCCTGATTCTGTTCGTGGTCGCTCCCGCCTTCATGCGGTGGCTGTTGTGCTGCTTGTTCTGTCGATGGCAGGTTGTGAGAAGATCGAACTTGAGCGGGCCGAGGGAACAAAGCTGAACTGGGACAACTTGCGCGGCCAATGGGTGCTGGTTAACTACTGGGCGGAATGGTGCAAGCCATGTCTTGAAGAAATACCGGAGCTCAATGAGCTGGACAAGGCGCCCGACATCACGGTGCTGGGTGTCAATTTTGATGGCGTGCGGGGCGATGCCCTGGTGGAGCTCGGTGAACGAATGGGTATCGAATTCACCATGCTGGCGGACGATCCCGGGCCCGGGTTCGGTTGGAAATTGCCGGTCGCGTTGCCGGCCACGTTCCTGGTTAACCCCGGCGGCGATCTGGTTGAAACCCGTTTTGGCCCTCAGACCGAAGAAGAGCTCCGGGCCGTGATCGGCGGCTGAGACCGCTGCCCTAATTGAATTACACAGCAGGAATAACCTGACGTTATGTCGCAGACTTTTGTACACCTCCGTGTCCATTCCGAATACTCCATGGTGGATGGCCTGGTCAGGGTTAAACCGCTGATCAACCGCGTGGCCGAGCTTGGCATGCCGGCCGTTGGCCTGACTGAGCAATCCAACATGTGCTCGCTGGTACGTTTCTATAAAGCGGCCATGGGCGCGGGGGTAAAACCGATTATCGGGGCGGATCTGTGGCTGGAAAACCCGGACGAGCCCGAGAACCCGTTCCGGCTGACACTGCTGGCCCGGGATAACGATGGCTACCTCAACCTCACTGAAATCATTTCCCTGGGTTACACCGAGGGCCAGCGTTTCGGCAAGCCGATCATCCAGCGCAAGTGGCTGGAGGCAAGGGCGAACGGTCTGATCGCGCTCTCCGGCTCCAGGATGGGCGATGTGGGCAAGGCTTTGATGACGGGCAAGCCGGAACTGGCCCGCGAGCGCGCCCGTTACTGGATGGATTTGTACCCTGACAGCTACTACCTCGAGTTGCAGCGCACCGGTCGTCCCGGAGACGAAGACTGTCTGCACCTGAGTGTTGAACTGGCCGGGGCGCTAGGGCTTCCGGTGGTGGCCACCAACGATGTCCACTTCCTTGAGGCGGAAGATTTCGAAGCCCACGAGGCCCGGGTGTGTATCGGGGAGAGTCGTACTCTGGACGACCCGCGACGTGATCGTCGTTTCAGTGACCAGCAGTACCTGCGCAGCGCCGATGAGATGATCGAGCTGTTCAGCGATATCCCGGAAGCGATCGAGAATACGGTGGAGATTGCCCGCCGCTGCTCGGTGAAGGTCCGGATGGGCGAATACTTCCTGCCGAACTACCCGATTCCGGACGGCATGACCATGGACGACTACTTCCGGAAGGTTTCGGAGGAAGGTCTGGAGGAGCGGCTTGCCAAGACCCTGAGCAAAGACGATCCGGAATACGATGCCAAGCGCGAGGCCTACTACAAGCGCCTGTATTTTGAGCTGGACATCATCATCCAGATGGGGTTCCCGGGCTACTTCCTGATCGTGATGGACTTCATCAAGTGGGCCAAGAATAACGGCGTGCCGGTGGGGCCGGGCCGGGGTTCCGGTGCCGGCTCGCTGGTGGCCTATGCCCAGTTGATCACCGACCTGGATCCCCTGGAATACGACTTGCTGTTCGAGCGCTTCCTGAACCCGGAACGGGTCTCCATGCCCGACTTCGACGTCGACTTTTGCATGGAAGGCCGGGACAGGGTGATCGAGTACACCGCCCAGAAGTACGGGCGAGAGGCGGTCTCGCAGATTATTACCTTCGGCACCATGGCGGCGAAGGCGGTAGTGCGCGACGTTGCCAGGGTGCAGGGCAAGTCCTATGGGCTGGCCGACAAACTCTCCAAGATGATCCCCTTCGAGCCGGGCATGACCCTGGAGAAGGCTCTGGAGCAGGAACCACAGCTGGTAGAGTTTCTCGAGAACGACGAGGAAGCCCAGGAAATCTGGGAAATGGCGCGGAAGCTTGAGGGCGTGTGCCGGAACGCCGGTAAGCACGCGGGGGTGTGGTGATCGCGCCCACCAAGATCACCGATTTCTCGCCCCTGTACTGCGACGACGAGGGTGGCAGCCTGGTGACCCAGTTCGACAAGGGCGATGTGGAAGACGCCGGACTGGTGAAATTCGACTTCCTGGGCCTGCGGACGCTCACGATCATCAAGTGGGCGCTGAACATGATCAATCCGCGCCGGGAAAAGAAGGGCATGCAGCCGCTCGACATCAACGAGATTCCGCTTGATGACGTGCCCTCGTTTGACATGCTCAAGAAAGCCGAAACCACGGCGGTGTTCCAGCTGGAATCCCGGGGCATGAAGGACCTGATTCGCCGCCTCCAGCCGGATTCCCTGGAAGACATGATCGCCCTGGTGGCGTTGTTCCGGCCGGGGCCCCTGCAGTCGGGCATGGTGGATGACTTTATCGACCGTAAGCACGGTCGCCAGCCCATGTCCTTCCCGCACCCGGATTATCAATATGAAGGCCTGAAGCCGGTTCTGGAACCCACCTACGGGGTCATCCTTTACCAGGAGCAGGTCATGCAGATTGCCCAGGTGATGGCAGGTTATAGCCTCGGTAACGCTGACATGCTGCGTCGGGCGATGGGTAAGAAAAAACCCGAGGAGATGGCCAAGCAGAAACAGTTCTTTCTGGATGGTTGCGAGAAAAATGGCATCAACACAACCCTCGCAGAAAACATCTTCGACCTGGTGGAGAAGTTTGCCGGTTACGGTTTCAACAAGTCTCACTCGGCCGCCTACGCGTTGGTGTCCTACCAGACCCTCTGGCTGAAAGCCCATTACCCGGCAGAGTTCATGGCTGCAGTACTCACCGCCGATATGCAGAACACCGACAAGGTGGTCACGCTGGTGGAAGAGTGCCGGAACATGAAGCTGGATCTTCTGGTGCCCGACGTCAGCCGCTCGGAATACACTTTTACCGTCAACGACGAGGGCCAGATTGTGTATGGCCTCGGTGCGATTAAAGGCCTGGGCGAGGGCCCGATCCAGAGCATCGTCGAGGGGCGTGGTGATGGCGAGCCCTACCAGGATATTTTCGATTTTTGCCGACGCATTGACCTGAAAAAGGTCAACAAGCGCGCCATGGAAGCGCTGATCCGGTGCGGCGCCATGGACAAGCTTGGCGCCAGCCGGGCTCAGCTGATGGCCAGCATCGATAAGGCCGTGCAGCAGGCCGGCCAGCAATCCCGGAACGAATCCGTTGGCATGATGGATATGTTCGGTGAAATGCTCGAGGCGGGCGACGGTGGCGATCCCTACGAGGACGTGGCCGGTATGCGCGAGTGGCCCGAAAAGCAGCGGCTGAAAGGCGAGAAGGACACCCTGGGGCTGTACCTCACCGGCCACCCGTTCGATGAATACGAGAAAGAGGTTCGGCGGTTTGTCCGCTCCTCCATCGCCGATCTGAAGCCGAACAAGTCACCCCAGCGCGTCGCCGGGTTAGTGGTTGCCCAGCGCACCATGAAAACCCGCACCGGCTCCACCATGTGTTTCATTACCCTGGACGACAGGAGCGCGCGGATCGAGGCGACCCTATTCTCGGAAGCTTTCTTTGAAAATCGGGAACTGTTGCAGTCGGACCAGGTGATCGTGGTGGAGGGGCAAGTCAGCCACGACGACTATTCCGGCCAGATGAAGATGCGGGTGAGTACGGTTATGGATGTGGCGAGCGCCCGCCAGCAGTTCAGTCGCGGACTGAAGCTGAACCTGCATGCCGATCAGCTACAAAACGGCCTGCTGGAGAAACTGGACACCACCCTGAGACCGTTCCGGTGTGAGGGTAGCCCGGTCTGGATAGAGTACAGCAGCCCCGAGGCGTCCACCCGGATCGAGCTGGGTGAGTCCTGGCGTGTGCAGCCGGATGACAACCTGCTACTGGAGCTCCGTTACCTCGTAGGCGACCAGTCGGTAGAACTGGTCTATGATTGAGAGAACTGAAAATTAAAAGTTTGTCAGATAGCGGACTCATACCAATGTCCGCTTTAGCCACTGACCGGGCGCTGCTATCTTTGTGTAAATTCTGGTTTGGCGGAGCATTTTCCCGCCTGGCAAAAAATGATGGAACATCATGAACCCTAACTATCTGGATTTCGAACAGCCAATCGCCGACCTGGAAGCCAAGATTGAAGAGCTTCGGATGGTTGGCAACGACACCGACATCAATATCACCGACGAGATCACCCGGCTGAAGAAGAAGAGCGTCAGCCTGACCGAGAGCATTTTCTCCGATCTCAAGCCCTGGGATGTTGCCCGACTGGCTCGCCATCCCCGCAGGCCTTACACCCTGGACTACATCGAGTCCATGTTTGAGGATTTTGACGAGCTGCACGGCGACCGTCGCTATGCCGACGACCTGGCGATCGTTGGCGGTACTGCCAGGCTGGATGACAAGCCGGTGATGGTGATTGGTCATCAGAAGGGCCGGGAAGTACGGGACAAGGTCAAGCGTAACTTCGGCATGCCTCGCCCGGAGGGGTATCGTAAGGCCCTGCGGCTGATGGAAATGGCCGAGCGGTTCAAGATGCCCATTCTTACCTTCATCGATACGCCGGGCGCTTATCCGGGCATTGGTGCGGAAGAGCGGGGCCAGAGTGAGGCCATTGCCTTCAACCTGGCTGTTATGTCCCGTCTCAAGACACCCATTATTTCCACGGTAATTGGTGAGGGCGGTTCTGGTGGCGCGCTGGCCATCGGTGTCTGCGACCAGTTGAACATGCTGCAGTACTCCACCTACGCGGTTATTTCCCCGGAAGGTTGTGCCTCAATCCTGTGGAAGAGCGCGGAATACGCGGCCCAGGCCGCAGAGGCCATGGGTGTTACCGCTGACCGGCTGAAAGATCTCGGCTTGGCAGACAACGTAATTACTGAACCTCTCGGCGGTGCTCACCGCAACCCCGAAAAAATGTCGGAATCCCTCAAGGAGGTTCTGGCAAAAGGCGTCGCTGAACTCAGCCGCCTGCCACTGGATGAGCTGGTATCCCGCCGCTACGAGCGGCTGACCCGCTATGACACCGGGCGCTGAGCCCGGCTCCGGATTCCGCTGGCCGGAGGCCCTTTGCGCCCCGGTCAGAGAACTCCCAGATCACGCCCGCCTTTGGGTTGCCCTGAGCGGCGGCCTCGATTCGACACTGCTATTACACCTTGCCGTCCATTGTCATGGCCGCACCGGAACGGTGCGGGCAGTGCATATCAATCATCAGCTCCAGCCGAATGCATCGGATACGGAGTCGTTTTGCCGCGACCTGTGTGATCGTCTGGGTGTGCCGCTCGTGGTTGAACGGGTAACCGTTGCTGCAGAGGGCAATTCGGCTGGCGGTGGTGGCATCGAAGAGGCGGCCCGTAAGGCGCGGTATTCCGCATTCGAGGCGCTGATGCAGCGCGGGGACCTGCTTTTGATGGCTCACCATGGTGATGATCAGGCGGAAACGGTTCTGTTCCGGATGCTGAGGGGTAGTGGCGTGGCAGGGCTGGCAGGCATGCCGGCCAGTCGCGCACTGGGCCCGGCGATCCTTGCCCGGCCCCTCTTGGGTTTTGAGCGGGCCGAGCTTGAGCACTGGGCGCGATCCGCCGGCCTGACATGGGTTGATGACCCCAGCAATACCGACCAGCGATTCGACCGGAACTTTCTGCGCCACACCGTGCTACCGCCTCTGCGGGAGCGCTGGCCGGGGCTGAATCGCAGGCTCCGGCACACGGCGGAGTCCTGCGCCGAAAGCGAGGCGCTTAACCGTAAGCTGGCGGCTATGCAGTGGCAGGCTGTCGGCGGCGACCGGGACCGCCTGCCCGTTGATGGACTCAAAACGCTGCCTCTGGCGGAGCAGAAAAATCTGATTCGCTGGTGGGTTCGGGAGCGCGGGTTTCATGCGCCCATTATTGCTGACTGGCAGCAGGTCATGCAGGACCTGCTGTTTGCAGGGGAAGACCGGGAGCCGGAGTTCCGGTCCGACGGCTTCAGTCTGCGCCGTTTTCAGGGCGATCTTTATCTGGTTCCAGATCGACCGCCACTGCCGGAGGTTCCCCTTGCTCTGGAGCCCGGTCACGGGCTGAACTTTGGCGAATGGCTCTTGAGGCTGGAACCTGCCGTTACCCCGGAAAGGCCGTTGCCGCCAATACGGATATTTACGAGGCAGGGCGGCGAGCGGGTCCGTTTCCGTCCCGATGGTCCGTCCCGTTCGCTCAAAAAGTGGCTGCAGGAAGTCGCTGTTCCACCCTGGGAAAGGGCCCGTCTGCCGCTGGTTTTCGCCGGTTCCGGGGAGGCAGCGGAGCTCATTGCCGTTGGCGATTTATGGTGTTCTGAACAATACTCGGGAGGCGCCCATGCCGCCGGTTGGCGGCTGGTTGTAGAGCGGGAATGTGATTGAGTCAATGGGGCCTTTCTGGTAGTCTGGCGTCCCATCTTGAGATGACAATCTCCCTCCTTCACCGAACCAGACAATCACGGAATCTGCATGACGCGTTATATTTTCGTCACCGGCGGTGTCGTGTCCTCCTTGGGGAAAGGTATCGCATCAGCCTCACTGGCTGCGATCCTCGAGGCACGCGGCCTGAAGGTCACTATTCTCAAGCTGGACCCGTACATCAACGTGGACCCCGGCACCATGAGCCCGTTCCAGCACGGTGAAGTTTTTGTCACCGAGGATGGCGCGGAAACAGACCTCGATCTGGGCCACTATGAGCGCTTCATCCGCTCCCCGATGAGCAAGCGCAACAATTTCACCACCGGCCGGGTTTACGAAGAAGTTATTCGCAAGGAGCGCCGTGGTGACTACCTGGGCGGCACCGTTCAGGTGATCCCCCACATCACCGACGAAATCAAGCGGCGGGTCGTTGAAGGGGCCGCCGGTGCCGACGTGGCGCTGATCGAAATCGGTGGTACAGTGGGCGATATTGAATCCCTGCCGTTCCTTGAAGCCTGTCGTCAATTGAAGGTCGAAGTGGGCCCCCAGCGTGCGCTTTTCATGCACCTGACCCTGGTTCCGTACATTGCTACCGCTGGCGAAATCAAGACCAAGCCCACCCAGCATTCCGTCAAGGAAATGCGCTCCATCGGCCTGCAGCCGGATATCCTGCTGTGCCGCTCCGAGCATGAGGTAGACGCCAGTTCACGTCGCAAGATCGCCCTGTTCACCAACGTGGAAGAGCGGGCGGTTATTCCTCTCCAGGATGCCAAATCCATCTACGCCATCCCGCGCATGCTGTATGAGCATGGTCTGGATCAGCTGGTTATTGAACGCTTCGGTCTGGATGCCCGTCCTGCGGACCTGGGTGAGTGGGACAACGTCGTTGAGTCGTTGATGAACCCCGAGCACGAAGTGACCATTGCCATGGTTGGCAAATACATGGAGCTTCTGGACGCTTACAAGTCCCTGATCGAGTCCCTGTTGCACGCCGGCATCAAGACCCGTACCAAGGTCAATATCAACTACATCGATTCTGAAGATATCGAGCGTGATGGCACTGGTGCCCTGGCCAGCGCCGACGCGATTCTCGTGCCCGGTGGCTTCGGTGAGCGCGGCGTGGAAGGCAAGATCCGCACGGTTCAGTACGCCCGTGAGAACAAGGTACCTTACCTGGGCATCTGCCTGGGTATGCAAGTTGCTGTTATTGAATACGCCCGGAACGTGGCAGGCCTGACAGATGCCCACAGCACTGAATTCCGCGAGCACACGCCAGAGCCTGTAGTGGGCCTGATCACCGAATGGCTGGACTCCACCGGAGAGCGTGAAGAGCGCACTGAAGAATCCGATCTGGGTGGCACCATGCGTCTGGGCGCCCAGGATTGCGTTCTCACCGAAGGTTCCACCATTGCCAACTGCTATGGCAAGAAAACCATTCGCGAGCGTCATCGCCACCGTTACGAGGTGAACAACCATTTCCTGCCGAGGCTGGAAGAGGCTGGTCTCCAGATCTCCGGTCGCTCGACCGATGGTCGCCTGGTAGAAGTTGTTGAGGCGCCGGACCACCCCTGGTTTGTCGCCTGTCAGTTCCACCCGGAGTTTACCTCCACGCCCCGCGACGGCCACCCGCTGTTCAGGGGGTTCGTTGAGGCAGCACTGGCCTGCAAGAAAGGATCCTGAGTATGGCGCAGAGCACCGTAAACGTTTCGGGAATCGACGTAGCCAACCACAAGCCGTTTGTGCTCTTTGGTGGCATGAACGTCCTCGAGTCGCCGGAACTGGCCATGGAAGTGGCCGAGGCTTATGTTGAGGTCACCGGCAAGCTCGGTATTCCCTACGTTTTCAAGGCGTCTTTTGATAAGGCCAACCGGTCATCCGTGAATTCCTTCCGTGGCCCCGGCCTGGAGAAAGGTCTTCAGATACTGGCGGACATCAAGAGCAAGTTCGGTGTTCCCATTATTTCGGACGTCCACGAACCGGCCCAGGCTGCTCCGGCAGCCGAAGTCTGTGACATCATCCAGCTGCCGGCTTTCCTGAGCCGCCAGACGGACCTGGTGGTCGCCATGGCGAAAACCGGTGCGGTAATCAACATCAAGAAGGCCCAGTTCCTGGCTCCCCAGGAAATGAAGCACATCATCACCAAGTGCGAGGAAGCCGGCAACGACAAGGTGATCCTGTGTGAGCGGGGCAGCAGCTTCGGTTACAACAACCTGGTTGTCGACATGCTGGGCTTTGGCATCATGAAGGCCATGAACGTACCGGTGATGTTCGATGTGACCCACTCCCTGCAGATGCCGGGCGGACGAGCCGATTCCGCCGGCGGCCGCAGGGCCCAGGTGACGGATCTGGCTTTGGCAGGTATGTCCCAGGGCCTGGCCGGCCTGTTCCTGGAAGCCCACCCGGACCCGGACAAGGCCAAATGCGATGGCCCCTGCGCTTTGCGGCTCAGTCAGTTGGAGCCCTTCCTGCAGCGGGTGAAAGCTGTGGATGACCTGGTAAAGAGTTTTAAACCTATCGACACCGCCTGATTGGCGGTGTTGGCGTTTTACGCGGACTATGGGAGCGAGCGGGAACGGCCCTGCGAAAATGTAGAGGGCCATGGATGGCCCGAAACAAGCGCACAGGGATGTGCTTGTAGCGGTTTTCGCAGGGCCGTTCCCGCTCGCTCTGACTCCCGAATTTGAACATGAACTTGGAGACAGAGAAGAATGACCAAGATTGCCAACATCAAGGGCCGTGAGGTTCTGGATTCCCGCGGTAACCCGACTGTCGAAGCAGACGTTATCCTCGAAGACGGAACGGTGGGCAGTGCTTGTGCGCCGTCAGGTGCGTCTACCGGTTCCCGCGAAGCGCTGGAACTGCGTGACGGTGACGCCTCCCGTTACCTTGGCAAAGGTGTTCTGAAGGCCGTAGAAGCCGTGAACAGCAAGATCCGCGAGGCACTGGTAGGCAAAGACGCGGCCGATCAGCGTGCTCTGGACCAGATTATGCTGGACCTCGACGGTACCGAGAACAAGGCCAACCTGGGCGCCAACGCCATCCTGGCAGTTTCCCTGGCGGCGGCCAAGGCTGCAGCTATCTCCCTGGGCAAGCCGTTGTATGCGCACATTGCCGACATCAATGGCACCTCCGGCAAGTTTTCCATGCCGGTGCCGATGATGAACATCCTGAACGGTGGCGAGCACGCGGATAACAACGTTGATATTCAGGAGTTCATGGTTCAGCCGGTTTCCGCCAAGAGCTTCTCTGAAGCCCTGCGTGTCGGCGCGGAGATTTTTCACAGCCTGAAAAAAGTGCTGAAGGCCCAGGGCCTGAACACGGCGGTGGGTGATGAGGGTGGTTTTGCTCCCAACCTGCCTCCAACGAAGCCGCGCTGGCGGTGATTCAGGAAGCGGTCGAGAAGGCCGGTTACAAGCTGGGTACCGATGTGACGCTGGCCCTGGACTGTGCGTCTTCCGAATTCTACAAGGATGGCCAGTACCAGCTGTCCGGTGAAGGCAAGAGCTTCGATTCCGAAGGCTTTGCCGACTACCTGGCGGGTTTGTGCGAGCGTTACCCGATTGTCTCCATCGAAGACGGTATGGATGAGAGCGACTGGGATGGCTGGAAAGTGCTGACCGACAAGCTCGGTAGCAAGGTTCAGCTGGTGGGCGACGACCTGTTCGTTACCAACACCAAGATCCTCAAGCAGGGTATCGAGAAGGGTGTGGGTAACTCCATCCTGATCAAGTTCAACCAGATCGGCAGCCTGAGCGAAACCCTCGATGCCATCAAGATGGCCCAGGATGCCGGCTTTACCGCTGTGATTTCCCATCGCTCCGGTGAAACCGAGGACACCACCATTGCCGATCTCGCTGTGGCCACCTGTGCCGGCCAGATCAAGACCGGTTCCCTGTGCCGCTCCGATCGTGTTGCCAAGTACAACCAGCTGCTGCGTATTGAAGAGGCCCTGGAAGGCAAGGCGCCTTACCGCGGCCTGAGCGAGATCAAGGGGCAGGGCTGATCGACTGATCTGACCGGTTCTGGCAAAGTGTCAGGCCGGCAATCGGCGAAAAACTGTTAAGGCCATCGTGTTCCGGATGACAATCTGGATACGATGGCCTTTTTGTACAGGCAGTTAGAAGAATTTGTTGCTAATCTACTCTAAGGTCTATACTCAACGTCCGGCGTTGGTATTTTGATTGATTGAACTTTGAACGGAATCGGCAATGAAGTTGCTCTGGACCATAATGGTGGTTGTGATTCTCCTGCTGCAGGTGCGCCTGTGGGTCGGGGAGGGCAGCTTTGCGCAGGTATGGGCACTCGAGCAGTCCATCGCCGAGCAACGTGAAGAAAATGCCGAGCTGGCTACCCGCAATGAACGTCTCTATGCCGAAGTCAGGAATCTGCGTAACGAGCAGGGCGCCGTTGAAGAGCGGGCCAGAATGAACCTCGGCCTGATAAGAGAAGACGAGACCTTTTTCCTGGTTGTTGAAAACTGATTGTCTATGCCTGCTCCGAGACTTTGGCTGATTGTTCCTGCCGCCGGCATCGGCCAGCGCATGCAGGCTGAGCAACCGAAACAGTACCTTCGGATCGACCAACGTTTCATTCTCGACATCACCCTTTCCCGACTGATGGATTCCGCGCCTTTTTCCGGCTGCATGGTGCCCTTGCATCCGGCCGATCATTGGTGGCCTGATACCGAGGCCAGCGGAGATAACCGAATCCAGACCTGCACCGGCGGTTCCGAAAGGGCAGGTTCGGTGTTGTCGGCACTGCATGCCATGGCGGAACAGGTCGGTGATGATGACTGGGTTCTGGTTCACGATGCGGCACGGCCATGTCTTCATACCCGGGATCTATGCAATCTTATTGACCAACTTTACAATCACCCTGTCGGGGGGCTCCTGGCTTCGCCAGTGGCCGACACCCTCAAGAGCGCCGGCACCGGCGAGCTGCCCGAGGTTTCCGGGACGGTGGATCGCACAAATTTGTGGCGGGCGTTAACGCCCCAGATGTTTCGCTATCGAATTCTGGTGGAGTCCCTGGAAGCTGCCCTTGCCAGGGAACTTCCGGTGACTGATGAGTCCTCTGCCGTGGAGTTTTCCGGTAACATGCCGGTTCTGGTCGAGGGGCGGCCGGACAATATCAAGATCACCGTACCCGCGGATCTGGCACTCGCAGGCTTTATTCTTAGCCGGTTCTGAACGTTCGGAGTTTTCCGGAGCACATTATGCGTATTGGTCAGGGCTTTGATGTCCATGCCTTCTGTGAAGGCGATTCTGTGATTATTGGCGGCGTAAGCATTCCCCATTTCCATGGGCTGAAGGCCCATTCCGATGGTGATGTCCTGCTGCATGCGCTGGCAGATGCGCTGCTGGGCGCCGCAGCACTTGGCGATATCGGACATTTTTTCCCGGACACCAGTGATGAGTGGGCAGGGGCCGACAGCCGCGATCTTTTGCGCCGGGTAATGACCCGGGTCCGGGATGAAGGGTTTGGCGTGGTGAACGTGGATACCACCATCATCGCCCAAGCACCCAAAATGGCACCTCACATCGATGCCATCCGCCTGAACATAGCTGAAGATCTGGGCGTGCCCGCCAGTCGCGTGAGCGTGAAAGCGACCACCACGGAAAAACTCGGTTTCACGGGGCGGGGTGAAGGCATCGCCTGCCAGGCCATCTGCCTGCTTGAACCGGTGGATTCGTGAGTCAGTGGCGTCTTGACTGGCCCACGTCTGGCGGTGGCCGCATTGCTTCTGGTCGTCTGAAGACAACGCCCGGAGATTTCATTGTCGACGAGTTGCTGGAATTTCCGGAAAGCGGCTCTGATGGCGAGGCAGACGCAACTCCGGGCAGTGGAGAACATCTCTGCCTGAAACTGGAGAAAGTGGGCGATAACACGGAGTATGTCGCTCACGAACTGGCCAGAATGGCGGATTGTCGGAACTTTGATGTCGGTTTCTGCGGTCTCAAGGATCGGCATGCGGTAACACGCCAATGGTTCAGTCTCTATCGACCAGGGTGTGAAGCCCAGGACGCCTCGTTGATTGAGGATATTGCCGCTCGCTGGCCCGTTCTGGCGGCCTCCCGACAGGCGCGGAAATTACGGCGAGGGGAGCACAGGGGTAATGGCTTTGTTGTCACCCTGCGGGCCGTTACCGGGGAGCGCGAGGTCATTGATCGTGCGCTGGCGCGTCTGGCAGATATTGGCGCTCCCAATTACTTTGGCCCCCAGCGGTTCGGCAACGGTGGCGCAAACCTTGACCGGGCGGTGCACCTGGATCCCGCCACCCTGAACCGTCGGAGCCGATCTGGCGGAAAAGGCCGAGGGGGCAAAAAGCGTGCTGGCAGCGACGGCTCGAAAAACGTATTGTATTTTTCGGCGGCGCGCTCATGGCTGTTCAACGAGGTGCTCGCAGCTCGGGTAGAAGATGGTAGCTGGGCTGAGGCAGGGGCGACAGGGCCCCTTTGGGGTGACGGCGGCACGACCGCTTCCGGGCCACTGGAAACTCTTGAGCGGGACATTGTTGCGCAAACCCCGGGTCTGGCAAGCCTGTTCTCGGTCACCCGGATGAAACCGGAGCGACGGCCCCTGGCGGTGAAGCCGGAGAGGCTCTCCTGGCAGTGGCTGGCTGACGACAGCCTGGAACTGACGTTTGTTCTGTCACCCGGCCAGTACGCCACAACGATTTTAAGTGATATTTTCGAGCTTGAGGACATGAGCCTCAGCCGACATAACGAACAACAAGGCTAGCGGAGAACACTGTGCGTATTCTGTTGTCGAACGATGACGGCGTTCATTCACCGGGACTTATCGCCCTGTTTGAGGGATTGAAGGGCCTGGGTGAGCTGGAGGTCGTGGCCCCCGATCGGGATCACAGCGGTGCCAGCAACGCCCTGACCCTCAATCGCCCCCTCACCGTGGAAGAGCATCCAAACGGTTTCCGTTCCGTGGACGGGACGCCGACAGACTGTGTTCATCTGGCGGTCAATGGACTGTTCAGTGAGCCATTCGACAGGGTGGTTTCCGGGATAAACACCCATGCCAACCTGGGCGATGACATTATCTATTCAGGTACCGTTGCCGCAGCCACCGAAGGGCGTCACCTTGGCCTTCCGGCCATCGCCGTCTCCCTGGTTAACGATGGCCACTTTCACTACGAAACAGCTGCCCGGGTGATCCGGATGCTCCTCGAAAACGAGCGCCCCCTGGCGCTCGGTCCGCGCTCGATTCTTAACGTGAATGTCCCGGACGTACCCTGGGAGGAGCTGGCGGGAATCCGGGTAACCCGCCTGGGCCACCGGGAGCGGGCTGAAGGCGCGGTTCCGATGACCTGTCCCCGCGGTAAGGAGCGTTACTGGATCGGGGCCGCCGGTGTGGGCGGTGATGCCGGTCCGGGTACGGATTTCAACGCCATCCGCGAAGGCTATGTCTCGGTGACTCCGGTACATATCGACATGACCCGGCATGAGGCGCTGTCCCGGCTCCGGGACTGGGTCGATACCCTGGAGGATTCGCCGGAGGGCCGGGGATGACCGCTCAGCTCGAAGGCATCGGGATGACCTCCCGACGCACCCGGATGCGACTGGTCCAGCGCCTCAGGGAAGCCGGCATCGAATCGGACCGGGTACTTGAGATTATGGGGGAGGTGCCAAGGCACATCTTCCTGGATGAGGCCCTGTCCCATCGCGCCTATGAAGATACATCCCTGCCGATCGGCTATGGCCAGACCCTGTCCCAGCCCTACATTGTGGCGCGGATGACGGAATTGATGCTGGCCCATGGGCCGGAACGGGTGCTGGAGCTGGGAACCGGATCAGGCTACCAGACCTCGGTGCTCTCCCGTCTGTTTTCGGAAATCTACAGCGTTGAACGTATCAAGGCGCTGCAGGACCGGGCACGGGACCGTTTGCGCCAGTTGAACGCCAGAAACGTCTTCCTGAAGCACGCGGATGGCGGCATGGGCTGGCCTGAACGTGGCCCTTTCGACGGCATTATCGTCACCGCTGCACCCATTGAAGTTCCGGGCGAATTGCTCGCTCAGCTGGCCGACGGTGGCATTCTGATTGCGCCAGTGGGCGAAGAGAATCAGGTGTTGGTGGAGGTTACCCGCCGGGGCGATCGTTTCGATCACAAAGAGCTGGAGCCGGTCCGGTTTGTGCCGCTCCTGGGTGGGGTTGTCCGATAGTTATGGTTGACTCTGCATTACTCGGCTCCGATTCAGATAGCGAAACCGCCCGTAACCATCATCCCGCTGCGGTGTTTCTGCGGGGCATTGCCATGGGGGCGGCTGATATCGTTCCGGGTGTCTCCGGTGGCACCATTGCATTCATTACCGGCATCTACTTTCGGCTGCTTGAAGCGATCAATGCCATCCCCGTGGCGGTCTTTCGCCAGCTGTTTCGAGGTCAGTTCAGAGGCTTCTGGAGCGCCGTCGATGGAACCTTTCTGGTCTGCCTGCTGGCGGGCATTCTGACCAGTATTGCCACTCTGGCTTCAGCCATCAGTTACTTGCTGGTGGCGTATCCGATCCTGATCTGGAGCTTTTTCTTTGGCTTGATTGTCGCCTCGGTGTGGCATGTGGGGCGTCAGGTCCGGCGTTATACGTCCACACTACTGGTTCCGCTGCTGGTCGGCATTGCTATCGCCTGGTGGGTAACCACCCTCTCTGCCACCGAGGTCTCGCCTTCGGCATTGGCATTTTTCGGCGCCGGCGCCCTCGCCATCTGTGCCATGATTCTTCCCGGTATCTCGGGCAGTTTCATCCTGGTGATTATTGGTATGTATGCGCCCGTGCTGGCGGCGATCAAATCGCTAGAGGTAGGCATTCTGTTGCTCTTTATGGCAGGTTGCGTGGTGGGCCTGTTATCGATTGCCCGTTTGATCACCTGGGCGTTCCACCATTTCCATGATCTGGTGCTCGCTTTGCTGACAGGCTTCATGATCGGCGCGCTCAACAAGGTCTGGCCCTGGAAAGAGACTCTCAGTTGGCGGATCAATAGTGCTGGTGAGCGAGTGCCCCTGAATGAGGCAAGTATCTGGCCCTGGACCTTCGCGGAACAGGCAGGGCAGGACCCCAAGGTGCTTTTCGCCGTGCTTATGGCACTGGCTGGCTTCGGTCTTGTTCTGCTTGTGGAATGGATCGGTTCCCGGCACGAACAGGCTCCATCAGCAGCGTAGCGCGAGACGGATGCGGCACCAAAGTGTTACCTAACGCACAAAAAGGGTGTTTCGTGAGGTAACAGGGATGGCCGGCCAGTAACTTGGCTTCAGGCTGGAAATGTGCAATATATTAGCAAGTTACTTTAAAAACTTTAGAAACTGCTTCGATAACCATGATGGTTTATACGGATTTCTTATAAATAGGTCAGTTTTATTCCTGTGAGATTTTTGCGTGGGTCAGTCAATGCCGTTTTATCGGCGTCCCCGCGGTTCCCCTCCGGTGCCTCCGAATCCTCTCGCCCTGCGGAAAGAAAGCCGGCCGGTCTCTTGCTAGTTTTTCCCCTCATAGCATTGCTGTTTCTGTCCGGCTGCAACACGCCCGCACTTTATCAGGATGACATTTACAATCCGCCAGTTTATTGGGGGCGGCACGTTGTCCAGCCTGGTGAGACCCTCTACAGCATAGCCTGGCGGTATGGTCGGGACTATCGGGAACTGGGTGACGCCAATGGCATTGGTCCGCCCTGGAACCTCAAGGCGGGTCAGGTGCTTCGCCTGGACCTTCGCGGAAATGTAAGCTCGGGCAGTAAGACTTCTGCGGTGAGCAAATCGGCTGCACCTGCCTCCAGAACGCCAAGCCGGGCTTCGCCGCCAAAGCAGACGGCCAGCACGGCACCAAAACCCGCGGTAACCAGGGCGCCGAGCAAGGGCGCGCCGCTGGCCTCCCAGACCCAGACCGTGGCTCGAGTTGAATGGCGCTGGCCTCACGTTGGCACCGTAATTGCTGGTTATTCAACATCCGGAAAAGTCAATAAAGGTATTGATATTGCCGGCCGAGCCGGGGATGCTGTAAGAGCTGCGGCCACGGGGAATGTGGTCTATGCCGGCAACGGGTTGCTAGGATACGGCAATCTGATTATCGTGAATCACAACGAGCACTATTTAAGTGCTTACGCTCATAACCGGAAGATTCTGGTGCAGGAAGGGGAGGATGTGAAAGCCGGGCAGGTGATCGCAGAGCTCGGTAGCAGTGGCGCTGAACGACCCATGTTGCATTTTGAGATTCGCAAGAATGGCAACCCGGTTGATCCAGTCCACTATCTGCCACCGCGCTAATGAATGACGCAGTCAGCAGGCTGCCCAGATCGCACACCCCGGCACTGACAAGAACACCGCGTTCGCAAGAAAAACAAGAACGGTAATGGCCGTGACAGGCCGACCAACAAAATGTCCTGAAGAAAAAGCATGAAGACAAAGACGTCCGCAACAAAAAGAAGTATCGGACGAACATCCAGGATTAGTGAGAGGCGGGGCAGGAAATATGTCAGCAGAGCAAGAAGACATCATTATTGATCGCGTGTCGGACATGGACGATGCCGAGGATCAATTGCTAGCAGAAGAGAAAGTCGATAAAGAGGCTACCGAAGAGGTGGCTGAGACAGAAGAAGATATTCCCACCCAGGGACGTTATTTCACCAGTCAAAAACAGCTGGATGCCACCCAGCTCTACCTGAACGAGATCGGTTTTTCGCCGCTCCTGACGCCGGAAGAAGAGGTTTATTTCGCCCGGCTGGCGCGCAAGGGCGAAGACTCCGGCCGCAAACGGATGATCGAAAGCAACCTTCGCCTTGTCGTCAAGATTGCCCGCCGCTACGTGAACCGGGGCCTGACCCTGCTTGACCTGATCGAAGAGGGTAACCTCGGTCTGATCCGGGCGGTTGAAAAGTTCGATCCGGAGCGTGGCTTCCGTTTCTCCACGTATGCCACATGGTGGATTCGCCAGACCATTGAGCGGGCCATCATGAACCAGACCCGCACCATCCGTCTGCCGATTCATGTGGTCAAGGAACTCAACCTCTACCTGCGGGCGGCGCGGGAACTGACCCAGAAACTGGATCATGAACCATCGGCCGAAGAAATCGCGAGAATGGTCGACAAGCCGGTAGCTGACGTTAAGCGCATGCTTGGTCTGAATGAGCGCGTTGCTTCGATGGACACACCCATCGGCACCGGTGGCGAAAAGTCGCTGCTGGATACCGTAGCCGATGAAGGGGCTTCAGATCCGGCGGATCTGCTGCAGGACAACAACATGTGTTCCTGCCTGGAAAAGTGGATCGATCAGCTTAGTGACAAGCAGCAGGAAGTTCTGTCACGCCGGTTTGGTCTTCGCGGCTACCCGGTCAGTACGCTGGAGGAAGTGGGGCAGGAAATCGGTCTGACCCGCGAACGCGTGCGGCAGATCCAGGTTGAAGCGCTGCGTCGCCTTCGGGAAATTCTGGAGAAGGAAGGCTTGTCCGGAAACCTGCTGTTCAAGTAATACCCTTCTGAACTTCCGATCGAAAAGCCGGCCAGGATATTCCTGGCCGGCTTTTTGTGTTTCAGGATCGCTGCAAATGAGAACCAGGTTGCGCACTGGTCGCCAGCCTCATTGATAGAATGCCGTGACCGGGCGGGGATAAGGGTGTCGAAACCCGGTGCACGAATGAAACACGTCAATAATAACGATCGAAAAGGAAAGGACTATGAAGAAGGCTCTTACAACCGGCTTTGCCTCTGTGGTTATGACAGCACTGCTGTCGGCACCTGCGGCTGCGCTCACCGTGGAAGGTGTGGACGTTCCGGATACCTATTCAGCCATGGATACCGAACTGACGCTTAATGGCGCAGGGACCCGTTCCAAGTGGTTCATGGATCTGTATGTCGGAGGCCTGTACGTTCCCGAGACCATCGGCGATGGTGAGGCGGTGATCAACGCGGATGAACCCCAGGCCATCACTCTGCACATCATCTCCGGCATGATTACCAGCGAACGCATGACCGAGGCCACACTGGAAGGTTTCGAAGCCTCCACCGATGGCGATATGGCGTCTATCCAGGAGGATGTGGACCAGTTCATGGCGGTTTTCCAGGAAGAGATCACCGAGGGTGACGTATTTGATCTGGTGTATCTGCCAGGAGAAGGCGTCCGGGTCCTCAAAAATGGTGAGCACAAGGACACCGTGGGTGACCTGGCTTTCAAGAAGGCCCTGTTCGGGATCTGGCTTTCCGACAAGCCGGCCCAGGAAGATCTGAAGGAGAAGATGCTGGGCCAGCGATAAGCAGTACTTGCCCCCTGGAAACCAAAAGCCGGCTCAGTGCCGGCTTTTTTGCGCTCTGATTTCAGAGATAATCCCGTTTCTGCCTGAACTCGCACAGGTCTTCAATGATACAGGCACCGCATTTGGGTTTTCGGGCGGTGCAGGTATAGCGACCGTGGAGAATCAGCCAGTGGTGGGCGTCCAGCAGGAACTCCTTCGGAACCAGGCGCATTAACCGGTTTTCCACCTCCAGAACGTTCTTGCCCGGGGCAATGCCAGTGCGGTTCGACACCCGGTAGATGTGGGTATCCACCGCCATTGCCATGTGGCCAAAGGCGGTATTCAGCACCACATTTGCGGTTTTGCGACCGACACCTGGCAATGCCTCAAGATCTTCACGGCGTTCCGGTACCTGGCCACCGTGTTTTTCAATCAGGATGCGACAGGTTTTGATCACGTTCTCGGCCTTGCTGTTAAACAGGCCAATGGTTTTGATGTATTCCTTGAGGCCATCAACTCCCAGGGCGAGGATGGCCTCTGGCGTGTTGGCCACCGGGAACAACTTGTCCGTAGCCTTGTTGACGCCCACATCCGTGGCCTGGGCCGATAGGATAACCGCAATCAGCAGCTCAAACGGGCTGGAATAGTTCAGCTCGGTGGTCGGGTTGGGATTGGCCTCCCGGAGACGTGTGAAGATCTCAATGCGTTTCTGTTTGTTCATCAGCTCTCAGTTTTCTGCAACCAGGGGATCAGGAAACGTTTCCGGTAACCCGGACCCGTTTGCTGCCCGCTGCCACGGGTGCTGGTTCATTGGCTTTGCGGCGTTCTTCCAGGTGATTGTCGATCCCGTTCTTGAGGGCAATCAGCAAGCCGAGGCCCACAAAGGCGCCTGGCGGAAGAATCATGAACAGCATGTCCGGGTAATTGTCGAACGGGCGTACCACCCAGTCAGCGGCAACGGGGCCAAGCAGGAGGTGCATGTCGACAAACAGAGTGCCCTGTCCGATAAGTTCCCGCAGGCCGCCCAGAACCACCAGAACCGCCAGAAAACCGAGGCCCATCATGGCACCGTCCAACAGTGCCGGAAGCGGTGGATTCCTCGAGGCGAAGGCGTCGGCCCGGCCCAGAATGGCACAGTTGGTGACGATCAACGGGATGAAAATGCCAAGGATCAGGTACAGTTCATAGGTAAAGGCCTGCATCAGCAGTTCGGCGCAGGTCACGAACGAGGCGATGATCATCACAAACGCGGGCAGGCGAACGGACTCGCTCACGAAATTGCGAATCAGCGACACCGCAAGATTGGACCCCATGAGCACCATGAGTGTGGCCAGGCCCAGCCCAATGGCGTTAACGACGGTACTGGTCACGGCCAGAAGCGGGCAGAGCCCAAGCACCTGGACGAGGGCAGGGTTGTTGTCCCAGAGCCCGTCCCGGACGATTTCGCTGGATGATTTGGTTGCCATGATCAGGAATGCTCCGTATTGGACGATTCGCCGGCAATCGCTTCAGGGTTCAGGATGTTGTCTCTTGGTGACGGCTCTTCATTAAGCCGCTCCCGGATAATCTGACGATTTTCCCGGAAGTAGATCAGTGCCTTCTGAACAGCTTTTACCACAGCCCTTGGCGTGATGGTGGCGCCAGTAAACTGATCGAATTCTCCGCCATTCTTTTTGACGTTCCACTCCCGATGCGGGGGCTTGCCCAGAGAGCGGCCATCAAAGCTCTTGATCCAGTCGGATTTCCGGGTCTCGATCTGGTCTCCCAGCCCCGGGGTTTCTTTATGGTTGGTTACCCGGACGCCAAGAATGGTTCCCTGCATATCCACGCCCACCAGCAGGTGTATTTTGCCGGAGTACCCGTCCGGGGCCACCACGGGCATGATCATGCCAATGGGTCGTTCGTCCTGTCTCGCCACCCAGACGGTCAGAGGGCCGGGTTGCGCGAGCCGCTCGCTGGCGGGTAGCTGCACGGTGTCCCGGAGCAGGTCGTTGTTGTGCCGGCTTTCCGGAATGATTTCATAGAGGGCCTGGGCCTCGGCACGGGCCGCCTGCTCACGAATGCGCTCTTCGGTAGCTACCTGGGTTACGGCGATGGTGCCACCGGTAATCACGGCAAACAAGCCGAGGCCGATGGCGCTGCGACGGATGGACTGTGCAACTGCAGCCATGATTATCCCTGACTCCCCGGTACACCCTGCGGGCCTTGTGATGCC